>ERZ772867.375-NODE-375-length-63009-cov-6.869778_pt1 | contig 63009 bp, 64 predicted proteins | sample MGYA00511341_ERZ772867 | MGnify/ENA primary metagenome ERZ772867 (study PRJEB29015, sample SAMEA2737707) | human gut metagenome | biome: human gut; feature: human-associated habitat; material: faeces | place: China | collected 2012 ... | reverse complement strand
TGCCGGAGTGGCGGAATTGGCAGACGCCCGGGACTTAAAATCCCGTGGGAGTAACATCCCGTACCGGTTCGAGCCCGGTGTCCGGCACCATTTTTTCAATTTTATATATCGCGGGGTAGAGCAGTTGGCAGCTCGTCGGGCTCATAACCCGGAGGTCGTGTGGTTCAAGTCCCACCCCCGCAACCATAAAAGAAACCTCTTTTGTCTACCAAGACAAGAGAGGTTTTTTCTTGCTTTCTGGGCAAAATACAGGGGTAATATTGAAAAATCGGGCTTCGGAGCGGTCGATCGGCTGCTATGGAGCCCGATTTTTGCGTTCAGCAGCAAAAGAATACCGAAATCGCTGTTGTACAAATAGAATTTCTTTGCTTTGCAAGCAACTACTAAATGTGTTTAGGAGATAGGACTTGAACCTGATGCTTGCGAAAAAACCAGTTCGGGTAAAGCAGCTGAAACAGGTGATGGAGCAGACGCTCTTCCACTACGAAGTGACCGGCGCAAAGGTCAAATCGGAGGAGGACAACAGCAATGACCTGATAGCAATGTTCATAGCCGCCAAGCGAATCGAGGGTTGCTCGGAAAAGACGTTGATGTGTCTTCCCCTGCGACATGGGGATCTACGGCGCTGGGCTTGCCACCGCCATCGGCTCGGTCATCTCCTTCGTCGTGATGCTGACGCACTTTTTCAGCCGCAGGAATACGCTCCGCCTGATAAAGTCCGAGCGTCTGGCTCTGAAGCTGCATGAGATCGCTTCCACGGGCTTCTCGACCTTCTTCATCGACGTGGCGATGGGCATCCTGACGGTGCTGTTCAACCGCCAGATCATGAAGTACCTCGGCTCGGACGCGCTGGCGATCTATGGCCCCATCATTCAGGTCAGCACCTTTGTGCAGTGCTGTGCGTACAGCGTCGGGCAGGCGGCGCAGCCATGAAAAAATATACCGCCGCCCTGCCCGAATAAGGGCTGGAAATTTTCGTATCGCCGGTCTTGACCTTACCGGCACGTGGCTCAGAGATACTACCATCGCGGAATAATAACAGCAAAAACAGGAGAGGGACTTCCCTCTCCTGTTTGATTTTTGTACGGCGCTATATTGACGGCACTGCCCGTGCAGATGTTCCCGCTCAATACAAACTAGGTATCTATGCCCCACTGTTATTTTGCCGAAAGCCGGTTTATAAGTTCCAGCAGCATCAGCATATCGCTTTCATCCAGACGCTTCATCCCCTCTAATGCCTTCTGGATGATTTCAGGGTTCTGCGTGGACATATCAAAAAACTGCTGCGGCGTGATCTCAAAATAATCGCAGATAGCAAAAAATTCTTTTAGCGGAGGGAGCGACTTTCCGGAAGAAATGTTATACACATATCCCCTGCTGTGCCCCAAATCATAACTCATCTGATACTCGGAAACACCCTTTTTCAATCGAAGCTGAGTAATGCGTTCCCTTACGAAGTCCTCATACATTCTGCTATCACCTCAAGGAAATGATAACGGTAGTCTGTGCTCGAATAGTAGTATTATTTTTGTTGTTATATGTTGAAATATCTAAAAATATATGTTATTCTTGCAATGGGTTTGCTGGGCTGGCAAATTCACTGCCCAAACAACATATCAGGAGGGAAGAGCATGGCCGATACAATGGGTACGAAAGAAGCCGCCGCGCTGTGGGGGTATACGCAGTCAACCATTACCAAATGGTGCCGCCAAGGGCTTATTCCGGATGCTTCGCAAGACTGTCCCGGCAGTCCGTGGCACATCCCCAAAAGCGCGGAATGTCCCCGACAGGTAAAGCAGAAGTAAGCATCAAACCACGGCAAAGACACAGCATTTTCTTAGGCAATACCCTAATCAATCTAAAATATCAGGAGTGTAAATCTATGAAAAACAAAACAACAGCTTTAATCTTATCCGTCTTGGTTGGCGGCCTCGGCATTGATCGTTTTTATCTTGGCTACACCGGAATGGGCATCCTGAAGCTTCTAACAGCAGGATGCTTTGGCATTCTTTATATTATCGATATTGTAAACATCGCTACCGGCAATCTCCGTCCGGCAGACGGCTCGCCTTACGAGGATGACAAAAAGTCTGCCGCACAGCAGCCGACAACAGTTCCCGCAAACGCAGCAGATGAACTGAAGAAATATAAGGAACTCCTTGACCAAGGAGTTCTCACAGAGGAGGAATTTCAGGAAAAAAAGAGCAACTGCTTAAAGCTTTATAAGGAGTCTGAAAAATGAAACGCTCAAAGGCTAAAACCATTGCCTGCATAGCCGCAATATGCTACATATTATATGGTATTACCATACTCATTGACTGGGTCATTCCTAGCTTCAGACGCCAAGAATACCTGATGGCATTTATGCCCATAGTTTTCTTTGGAGGACTGATCGGGCTGGCTGTCGCTCACATGCTCGGCAACAAAAAGGCCGCTGTCATAGCAGCCGGAGTCACGGTATTGTATTGGGTATATCGCCTGACGATCTGGTTTTGTGCGTGGAATATCTTCGGATTTCTGGCCGCCGTCTCGCTGGTGCTTCTCTTTGTCTTTGCACTGAAAGGGAATGACATTGTAAAAAAGCTTTGGTTTGCTCCTGCGGTATTCATGCTGGCCTACCACATTATTAATATTATTCAAATTAATGAAATTATTGACTTTTCCTACTATTTCAGTGTAAGGCTCTTACTCCGCGTTTGTTTTCCTCTTTTCGTCATCATTGCCGGGCTTATTCTCACCGGCCTGTGGCTCAAAAACGGTTCTTCTGAGTCGGAAGCCACGACCGCAGCAATGAATTCTCAAGCCATCAGCCGGACATCTGTTTACAGCTCCGCAGTCAGCGTTGCCGATAAACTTAAAACTTACAAAGATTTATTGGATTGCGGCGCAATTACCGAAGAGGAATTCAAAGCTAAAAAATCCGAACTTCTCAAATAACAGCAAAACAGGAGAGGGACTTCCCTCTCCTGTTTGATTTTTCGGTTTTACTCGGCTGGTGAGAACATATCCTTGCCGATGCCGCAGACGGGGCAAACCCAATCTTCGGGGACATCTTCCCACGCCGTGCCGGGGGCGATGCCGCTGTCCGGATCGCCGAGGGCGGGATCGTAAATATAGCCGCAGGGGCACTCGTACTTCATGGTGAAGGCTCCTTTCTTATTTTAGACTGAATTACTTGCCGAAGTAGCGCTTCAGCAGGCCCTCGAAAGCCTTACCGTGTCTCGCTTCGTCGCGGGCCATCTCGTGGACGGTGTCGTGGATCGCGTCGAGATTGTACTGCTTGGCGAGCTTTGCAAGCTGGAACTTGCCGTCGGTCGCGCCGTTCTCGGCATCAACGCGCATCTGAAGGTTCTTCTTGGTGCTGTCGGTGACGACCTCGCCGAGAAGCTCCGCGAACTTCGCCGCGTGCTCGGCCTCCTCAAGGCCGGCCTTCTCCCAGTACATGCCGATCTCGGGGTAGCCCTCGCGGTGCGCAACGCGCGCCATTGCAAGGTACATACCGACCTCGGTGCACTCGCCTTCAAAGTTGGCTCTCAGTCCGGCGATGATCTGCTCGCGCACATCTTCGGGGACATCTGCGCCGAACTGCTTGCCGACGCCGACGACATGCTCCGCCGCCCAGACCTTATCGGCCTTCTGCTCGACAAACTTGGAGCCGGGGACATGGCATACAGGACATTCGGCAGGGGGAACGTCGCCTTCGTGAACATAACCGCATACAGGGCAAACCCATTTCTTCATAGTAATTTTCCTCCAAAGTAATTATTTTTTTAATGAGATTATATATTTATTGATTTCTCAATAAAGCAGATTTATTCGCCTGCGAGACAGTTTCTGCACAGGCCGGTGTAGCTGAGGCTGATGCCGTCCGGCTTGCAGCCGGAGCTGCGCGCGAGGGCTTCGCAGACGGTCTTGACCTCGTCCGTCGGCTCGATATCGGTGACGCAGCGGCAGCGGCGGCACACGAGGTGCGCGTGGAAATCCGTCCTTGCGTCGTAGCGCTCCTGCCCGTCCACCGTGCCCACGCTGATTATCTGCCCCTCTTCGAGGAACATCGCGAGGTTGCGGTAGACCGTGCCGAGGCTGAGGTCGGGGTACTCAGGCTTGAGGCGGTTGTAGATCATCTCCGCCGTAGGGTGATCGGTCACGGAGCGGAGGGATTCGAGAATAGCCTGACGCTTCTTGCTGTTTTTTCTTTGAACCTCCATCGTGTTTCTCCAAAACAATAATAGTTCTTATTACTGGTATGAATATAGCACATGCTTTTCGATTTGTAAAGAGTTTTTTTGAAAAAATCGAAAAATTTTTTCGCGGACGTGTAGCGCCTCTTGCAGACAACACCACGCACTCTCGGCGCCCCCTTTTAGGGGCACCAAGTAGGCGTGGCAAAGATTCGGCACCGCACCCCTATTCCACCAGCTCCAACAAAGCTGGGGCAGCGGCGTCCGCGAAGAGCCGTATCGCGGCCAGCGCCTCCTGCAGAGTGTTGCCGCTGCTGCCGACCTCCATTATCAGCGAGCCGCGCGTCAGATGCAGATTATACCGCTGCGGCACCAGATTCACAGGCCGCATCAGCGTCCCGTGCCGGCGGCTGACCGCCTCCTGCAGATACAGCGCCAGCGCCAGATTCGAGCGCCAATTCGGGTTCTCAAGCCCACTCTCGTCGGTGCCCGACAGCAGCATTATCTGGCTCGCGCACACGCCGCTCTCCTCCGCCATCGTCTTGTACACCACGCCGTCGGAGCCGAGCGCGTCGCGGTGCATGTCTATCACTATCCCGATGCTCGGGTAATCCGCCAGATACTGCTCCACCGCCGCGCCCGACCGGCTGTAGCTGCCGGTGTAGCTCGGATAGTCGTATATCCCGCGGTCGTGGATGACGTTCAGCCCCGCCTCGGTCAGAAGCGCGGTCAGCTCATCGCCGATGCGTACTATATTATATTCCGTGTCCTCGGTGCGGCAGGTGTCGCTCGCCTCATAGCGGTCAAGCCCTGCCGGAGTGTAGGCCTCGCTGCTGTGGGTGTGGATTATGAGTATCTGCGGCTCGTCCGCACTGAGCCTGACGTCAGGTCCCTGCGCGAGCACCGCCGCGATGTCGATCGGGTACGAGGTCTCGTTGCGGATGCTCAACCCGCCGCTTATCGTGGTGGGCAGGATGTCCTCCGCGGCGGTCTCCGCCGGTTCCGGACTCGGTTCCGGAGACGGCTCGGGGCTGGGGCTTGTCTCCGGCGCGATGAACTCCGTCTGTACAGAGGCCGGACGCGCCGTCATGTCCGTCACGACGGACACGTTCTTCATGCGCTCCGCGCCTATCCCGCGCAGCACGGCGTCGCGCACCCGCGCGGCCAGTCCGCCGGACGCCGCAAGATATATGCACAGCGCTGCGACCCCCGCCGCAGCAAGCTTTCTGGACGTTTTCATTCCCTGCGCCGCCTCCTCTCCATAATTATCTATGCGGCGAAGCGGCGCGATATTTCGCCGCTTAAGTCAAATTAACTTGACATTGAGCGGGTCAGGAACTAAAATTAGCATGGTATTTTATTATATAGAAAGGAAACTGACCATGGAATTTACATATAAGCCCAAGGGCGTGTGCTCCAAGCTGATGGAGCTGGACATTGAGGACGGCAAGATACAGAGCCTCAAAGTCACCGGCGGCTGCAGCGGCAACCTTCAGGGCATCGCCCGCCTTGTCGCCGGCATGGACATTGACGAGGCCATCAGCCGCATGGAGGGCATCCGCTGCGGATACAAGAGCACTTCATGTCCGGATCAGCTTGCGCAGGCGCTCAAGGCATACAAGGCATCCCAGACCTGATCGCCTATGAAAGCACGCTTGAGAAAGACGTTGTGCCTGCTGCTTGCGCTGTGCCTGCTTGCGGGCAGCATCGCGTTTGCGGACGGCAGCGACCAGCGCACCGACCTGCGGGTATATCTCGACGGGCTGCTCCGCGGCCGCGCGTATCTCGACAACGGGAAGATCTATCTCTCGATGGAGTCGGTCAGCGACTTCTATTCGCTGGGCATCTCGGCCGTATTCAAGGACGGGGAGCTGTATTTCACCGGCCCGAACTTTGACATGTACGTCAATTCCGACGTCGGCTACACCCGCGTCAACGGCCGCTATCTCTACACGCCAGACGGATATTTCCGTTCCGGCGGGCAGATATACCTGCCGCTGGAGGTGCTCGCACGCATCTTCGGGTTTGAATACAGCGTACCGGAGGACGATCAGCCGCGCGTTGAGCTTCAGCGCGGCGAGCTGAACGTGCTTCAGGGCGGGGACAATTATTACGACATCAACTTCGTCTCGGAGGACATTTTCTGGCTCTCGCGCATTATCCGCGCCGAGGCGCAGAACGAGCCGCTGTCGTGCATGATCGGCGTGGGCAACGTCGTTCTCAACCGCGTGGCGAGCGACGAGTATCCGGACAATGTGTTCGACGTCATATTTGACGAGAAGTACGGCCAACAGTTTGAGCCGGTCGGCAACGGCACCGTTTATGCCGACCCGACCGAGGAGGCCATCATCGCGACCTATCTTGTGCTCGAGGGCTACAACACGGTCGGCGGCAGCATGTACTTCCTCAATCCGCAGCTCGCGGACGACACATGGTTCCGCACGGATCTCCAGTTCTGCTGCACGCTCGGCCTGATGGACTTCTATCAGTGACCATACGGAGAAACATATGCTTCTTGAAGATACCCTGGCCGCGGGCTTTGCCGCGCTCGGCGTGACGCCGGACAGCGGCGCCGCCGCGCGCTACCGCATATATTTTGAACATCTCGAAAAAATGAACGCCGTCATGAACCTCACCGCGATAAGCGGCGAGGAGGACGTGGCGCGCCTGCATTTCCTCGACTGCGCGGCGCTGCTGGGCATGGCGGACTTCCGCGGCCGGCGCGTTATCGACGTCGGCACGGGCGCGGGCTTTCCCGGCCTCGCGCTGAAGATAGCCTGTCCGGACATGGAGCTGACGCTGCTTGACAGTCTCGACAAGCGCATCGGCTTTCTGCGCGACACCTGCGCGCTGCTCGGCTTTGACGACGTGCGGTGTATTCACGCCCGCGCCGAGGAAGCGCCGGCGGAGCTGCACGCGGGCTTCGATATTGCCTGCTCCCGCGCCGTCGCGCGGCTGAATCTGCTGTGCGAGCTGTGCCTGCCGCTGGCGAAAAAGGGCGGCGCGTTCATCGCGATGAAGGGGCCTGACTGCGCGGATGAGCTGAACGCCGCCAAGCGCGCGATAAAGCTTCTCGGCGGCGAGGTGGAGGACGTGAAAAAATACCTCGTCCCCGGCACCGACGCGACCCACAGCGCCATCATCATCCGCAAGACCGCCGACACACCCGCAAAATATCCCCGCCGCTGGGCGCAGATCAAAAAACAGCCGCTTTAAAAGCGCAGAAAATCCCTGAGAGGAAGCTCTCAGGGATTAAAAATATCGGGAGTTTTACTCGTTCAGCAGCCGCTCAAGCTCGTCGATGCCATCGACGATGACCGACGCGCCCGCATCCAGTAGCGTCTCGCGGCTGCGGAAGCCCCAGCTTACGCTGATGCATGGCAGTCCCGCGTTGCGCGCGGTCTGGATGTCCACCTCGGAGTCTCCGACGTAGACGGCGGAGTCCTTGCCCTCGCCCATGAGTTTCAGCGCAGCCTCGGCGGTATCCGGCCACGGCTTGCGCCGTACGCCCGCGCTCTCGCCGACGGCTGTTTCAAGCACGCCGGGGAAAAACTTTTCCGCCAGCTCCTTGACCGATTCGTCGGGCTTGTTGGAGACGATGGCAAGCCTGTGCCCCGCGTCGTGCAGGCGGCGCAGCAGCTCCGGTATGCCGTCGTACGGGCGGGTCTTGACGCTGCAATGTGCCGCGTACCAAGGCTTGTAGAACTCTAGGATACGGTCGACGGTCTCGCTGTCTGCGTCGGGCGCGGCCTGCTCGATAAGGCGGCGGGACGCGTTGCCGACGTAGCGGCGCGTCTGCTCTAGCGTTATCGGCGCGTAGCCGAACTGCGCGAGGGAGTAGTTCACGCTGTCGCAGAGGTCGGGCAGAGTGTAGAGCACCGTACCGTCCATGTCAAAAAGAATGGTTTTATATTTCATGCTATCAGCTCCGTTGATTTATCTCATGCCTATATCATACACCGGGTTGTCAAGTGTCGCTTGCACTTTTTGTCAAAATGTGATATAAATGGTGAATATACCATGCATTTTTCGCAGATTCAACCGCAAAGTGGGGCATGATGCCCACAAATAGGAGTGAATATGACAGTTATCAAAAAACTCACGGCAGCGTTGCTGTGCCTGTGCACGCTGCTGCTGTGCGCCTGCGCGGGCGAGGAGCAGGAGCCGGACGAGCAGCATCAGCTCAAGCTCTGGTACGTCGAGTCCGCGCCGATGGCAGAGAACCTTGTGCAGCTCATCGAGGAATTCAACGCCTCCAGCAGCGGCTACAAGGTCGTGCCGCGCGCGTTCGAGAGTGAGCAGAAGCTCGCCGCCGCGTTCGACAGCGGGCATCCTGACCTGCTGCTGTGCGGTCATGAGCGGGCCTTCGCGCTGTATGAGCAGGACAAGCTCACGGACATCTCGTCCGCATTGGGCGAGGATGCGCCGGAATTTCTCAGCGGAGTGGATATATATTCGCTCAGCGTCGGGCGCAGCTATTTCCCGCTCGGCGCGCAGACGCAGCTGCTGTACGTCAACGGCGCGGCGTTTGACGCGTCAAAGACCGGCGCGGGCGTCGGCTCCGCCGCCTTCGGGACGATCGAAGCGCTGTGCTCCATCGCCACGGCCTACGGCCGCAGCACCGGCGAGCCGTTCATGACGGCGGACTCGTTCGCGGACATTTTCTATAACTGCATGCTCCAGCACGGCGAGGAGTTCACCGGCATTGCGGAGCAGGACATGCAGAGCGAGGAATACAAATCGCTCTATAATCTGCTGGCGGACGCGGCCTATAATCACGGGCTGCGCGCGCTGGACGGCAACGCCGCACGCCTTGCCGAGGAGGGCAGCGTCATCTGCGCGCTGGTGCATTCCTCGAAGCTCGGCGGCGAGCTGCCGGAGGGGATGCGCGTTTACGCGTTCCCGGGCGTTGAGGGCGGCGAGGACATGTGCAGCGCGGAGCTGTTCGGCCTTGCGGTGACAACGCGGGCGAGCGAGAAGCTCGGCGGCGCGGCGCAGTTCATCAAATGGTTGTGCGCCCCTGCGCGCTATACCGCGGCGGCGCTGGACGGCGGCTGCGTCCCGCTCATCTCCGGCGCGGGCAGCGCCGACGATTCCGAGCTTGCGCAGGCGCTGATGGATATCTATAACGGCAAGCGGCTGTATCTCGCCTCGGCCTCCAGCGGATACTATAAGAATCGGGACGAGTTTGACCGCAGCTTCGCCGCCGCGCTTGAATTATTCTACTGACTGTGATAGAATCAGGTCATCAAATATTTTTCGGAGGCTAATTATGGACGGATTCAGAGTTCTGGAAATAAAAAAGAGCGTATTTGAAAGCAACGACCGCGAGGCCGATCTCGTGCGCGAACAGCTCAAGCGCGACCGCACCTTCCTTCTCAACCTCATGTCCTCCCCCGGCAGCGGCAAGACCACGACCCTCAAGGCCACCATCGCCGCGCTGAAGGACGAGTTCCGCATCGGCGTCATGGAGGCCGACATCGACTCCGACGTTGACGCCGCGACCATCGAAAAAACCGGCGCAAAGGTCATCCAGCTGCACACCGGCGGCATGTGCCACCTCGACGCGGGCATGACGAAGCAGGGGCTTGACGGTCTCGGCGTGGACGACGTCGACCTCGCCATCCTCGAAAACGTCGGCAACCTCGTCTGCCCCGCGGAGTTTGACACGGGCTCGGTCAAGAACGCGATGATCCTGTCCGTCCCCGAGGGCGACGACAAGCCGCTCAAGTACCCGCTGATGTTCTCCATCTGCGACGTGCTGCTCATAAACAAGATCGACGTCATGCCGTATTTCGACTTTGACCTTGATGCCTGCAAAAAGTATGTCCGCAAGCTCAACCCGAATATGAAGATCATCCCGATCTCCGCCCGCACCGGCGAGGGCATCGCCGAGTGGGCAGACTGGCTGCGCACCGAGGTCAAAGCCTGGAACGAGCAGTGAAATGATCTGACGCAGAAACTCCCCCGACGGTTCTACGTGACCCGTCGGGGGAGTTTTGTTATGGCCTTATCAGCCCATGTTTGAAAAGCGCTCGACCGCTTTCGTGAAGTTCTCTATGGTCTTGTCCGCGTCGCCGTGCTCAATGCCGTCGCGCACGCAATGACGGATATGCCCCTCGAGCACGACCTTGCCGCAGCCGTGCAGCGCGGATTTTGCGGCGTTTATCTGGGAAAGTATATCCTCGCACGGCACGTCCTCGTCGATCATGCGGTCGATCGCCTGCACCTGACCGATGATCTTCTTCAGCCGTCTGTGCAGATTTTCAGAATCCATGCATTGTTTCATCCCAAGCGCTCCTTATGATTTAATTGTATACATGATATCCTCGCGCTCGGGTTTTGTCAAGGCTGCGCGCGGCGGATAATTTTTTCCAGTGCCGCGCCGTCAAGCTGGTTGACGCTGATGAAGCTGCCGTTCCAGAACGCCGCCCAGTTGTTGAACACGCATGGCAGCGACTTCGCCTTTTCGAGCGAGTCCACCAATTCAAACGCGGCGGGGATGCCGTGCTCCGCGCAGTATTCGCGCAGCTTTTCCACGCGCTGCGGGATGAATGGACACTGATGATCGTAGTACACCAGCAGCCCCGGCGCGTCCGTCCGCTGCCGCGCGGCGCGCCCAGCACCCACAGGCAGTAGATGTACAGGTAGTTCTCCCCCACCACCGGCACCCACGCCGTCTCCAGCGGGGCATACTCAATGAACACGCAGTTGCCAGTGTTCAGCTTGCGGAAAACGTGCCCCTCCGGCAGGCGCGCGGCCAGCCACTCCCGCTTGGTCTCGACGCCTGTATGGGGCTTTTTCATGCGGATAATGCAGCAGAGGTGCTCGTCCGCTATGTTCTCGGCCGTGAGATCAATAAACTCCGCATCCATGCGCAGTCCCCCTAAGATATATAGTGTATGTTATATATTATACCCCCGCATCGCCGTGATGTCAACGCGCAGGATATTGCGTCCGGCGGAAAAAGGAGTATAATATAAATAACAAAATACGGGAGGCGCAATCATGGGAAAGGGCAGATACATAATCCTTATCGGCAACTACGGCTCCGGCAAAACGGAGATCGCGCTGAATATCGCGATCCGCGCCGCAGCGCGCGGCGAACGTACGCAGGTCATCGACCTCGACAAGGTCAACGACTATTTCCGCATGTCCGACCGCGTCGAGCTGCTGGAGCAGAACAAGATAGACGTCGTGTCCCCGACCTTCGCCGGAAAGGGGCTGACGCCGAGCAACATGTCCGCCGCGGTGGCCTCGGCCTTCGCGCAGGACTGGGATCTCGTCGTGTTCGACGTCGGCGGCGACTCGGCGGGCGCGATGTCGCTCGGGCGGTATCACAGCGATTTTGCCGCGCTGGAGCCGGAGCAGCTTGAGGTGTGGGACATTGTGAACGTGTTCCGCCCGATGTCGGAGTCGCCGGAGAAGATCATGAAGCTCATGGGCGAGATGGAGGGCTTCGCGCGGGAGCGCGTGACCGGACTTATCAACAACTCCAACCTCCTCAACTACGCGAGCGCGGACGACCTGCGCCGCGGCTACGACGTGCTGCGCGAGACCTCGGAGCGCAGCGGGCTGCCGATCGTGCATACTGCGGGTCGGCCGGAGTATCTGGCGGAGTTTCTGTCCGACGGGCGCGATGCACGCTATATCGGCGAGCCGCTGCCGCTGCAGACCTATCTGCACCGCAGCTGGGAGAGCTTCACAAAAAACGGCTTCTGATTCCGGAAATATCAACAGGGATCGCCTGTATGGCGATCCCTGTTGTTTTTTCAGCCCATGGCGGAGTACTTCTGTTTGACCTGCTGGAGCTGCTGCTGCGGCGCCTGCTCGGACGGATACCAGCCGCGGCTGGCCATCTGCTTATAAATGCCGTCCTGCATGCACAGACTGTCGTTGAGCGCGGTGTTGAACGCCTCGTGCACGTTCGGCGTGGCGGACTCTATCGAGCCGTGCATATACAAATCGCACACGCCCTTCGTCGTCAGGAGGATGCCCTCCATTATCTCCTTGTCGTTCATGCTCTGTCCTCCTTACACAAGGTTGTAAAACTGCGTGAACAGCTTCTGGTTCGCGTTCACAAGCTCCATCGCCTGCCGGCGCAGCGCGGGATCGGTGAGACGGTTTGCCGCCTCGCGGCACTGGGTCATAAGGAACTGGGTATGGCCAAGCGCATCGTCAATATAAAGTAATTCTTTGGGACTCATTTTTTATCACCTCGCGTTTATTATGTCCCGCCGCGCCGCGAGGAACCGAGGGAATCTCAGGCAGGTTTGGAAGCGGTTTTTTTCGTCAATAATAACAAAAATTTTAAACTGAAATGTGAAAGATGCACAGTTGGAAATATCCGCGCGCTGTGATACAATGGCCGTATAAGACAGAAAAGGACGGATCAACCATGCAAATTGCCCTGAGTATACTCGGCGGCGCGGTCTGGGGACTGCTCGCCGCTCTGCTGAACGCCACGCTTATGAAGCGCGCCGTTTCGAAAAACGACATCAAGAGCGTGTCGCTGTGCAACATGCTCCGCTTCTTCATCGACGCGGGTGCGCTGGCGATCGTGTTCCTGATGCGCGCGGTCATCCCCATGGACTTTACTGCCGCTATAATCGCGACGGCGGCTGCAATGTCCATTTTCACCATCGTTTTCACATTCAGATTAGCCAGACCGGACGGCAAGTCGGAGGAGAACAAGCCCGAATAAGTCCGGTGCCGGACAGGAGGGTTCCACTTGAAAAGAAAAGTTATAGTCATCGTCGCGCTGCTCGCGGCGTCCATGTCGCTGCTCATCGCGGCAGCTGCGCTGTATTCCCGCGGCGCGGCCACAGTGCCCGCCGACACGGCGGAGCCTGCGATGAATGCCGAGACGACGCCCGATCCCGAAGAGCAGGCGCGGCAGGAGGCGCTCACCGCGAAGCGCGCCGACGCGCTCTCACGCGCGCAGACTCTCGCGCAGCAGTATTTTTATGACGAGGCCATCGCCGCGCTGTCCGATGCGGAGCTGGAGTGCGATGAAATCGCCGCCGCCCGCGCGGAGCTTGAGAACGAGAAGGCCGCGCTGGTGGACTATACCGACGACATCCCGCATATCTTTCTGCACAGTCTGATAGTCTACCCTGAAATGATCTTCACCGATCTCGCAACGCCGATGGGCGGCTACAACTCCGGCTTCTCCGAAAAGGCCGAATTTGAAAAGATACTGCCCCAGCTCTATGAGCGCGGCTACGTGCTGTACGATCTGGACAAGCTCTGGGTCAAGCAGGACGGGAAAATGGTGCGGCAGAAGATCATGCTGCCCGAAGGCAAGACCCCGCTCATCCTCTCAGTGGACGACGTAGCCTATGCCTACGGCGACGGCTACGCCCAGCAGCTTTTCGTTGACGACAGCGGCGAGCTGATGTACCGCGTAAACAACCCCTCCGGCGGCGTGGACATCATCCCCGACGGGGACGTGATGGGCGTGGTCGATGCCTTCGTTGCGGAGCATCCGGATTTCTCGTATCAGGGGCACAAGGGCACCATCGCGCTGACGGGCTTTCAGGGCGCGTTCGGCTACGATTATGACATTCCGGAGCAGGCCGATCAGCTGCGCGTCGTGGCCGCGGCGCTCAAGGAGCACGGCTGGAACTTTGCCAGCCACAGCTATACGCACAATCGCGTCAACAATTTCTACGGCCCCGGCTGCTCGGTGGAGAAGATATCCTATGATATCAACAAATGGGTGGAGCACGTCGTGCCCTGCATCGGCGAGACGCGGCTGTTCATAGCGCCCTTCGGCTACCGTGTGCAGCAGCCCGCGCTGCAGTGCATCCTCGACGCTGGCTTTGAGATCTACTGCACCGTTGACAGCAAGGTCTACAACGAGCTGAACGACGACTACGCACTCATGTCGCGTATCGAGATCGGCGGCTACTCGATGACCTATTACCGCGACATTCTCAACGAGCGCTTCTTCGACGTGGACTCCGTGTTCGACGCCGCCGGCCGCCCGCCGGTGATCGGCTGAACCGAATATTCGAGTGCCTGCGGATACCGCAACCGGTGTCCGCAAGCGCTTTGTGTTTATGGGCTGTGAAGAAAATTTTTTACCGTTGCTTTTCGTCTGCGACTGCGCTAATATCATACTGCATTTTTAAACCTTAACGGAATCTTAACGTGCAAAACACAGAATTATCCGGAAAAGAGACATCAGAAATCATAGGAAAAAGCACGGCAAACAGAAAGAAAGTCAGCTTCGCGATGCTGCTTGTAACCATCGGCATCGTCTACGGCGACAACAGCCGCGATTTTGAGAGCATCGACCGCGACATTCTCTATTCCATCCTCGACAAGGACGCCAAGCGCGCCTCGGCCTACTGGTTCATCAGCGCGACCGTGCACGACGAGCCGAGCGTGATGCGCTATGAGGTCGAGACCTACGGCACGGATTACATCTTCCGCGTCCGGCTGCACCTCGGCTTCAAGGATCACCAGCGCGTGAACGTCTACCTGCGTCAGATAGTCTCCGATCTTATCGAGAGCGGAGAGCTGCCGCCGCAGAACCGGAAGCACTCGATATACGGCAAGTCCGACGTCGGCAACTTCAAGTTCTGCATCCTGCACAAGGTCGTGCCGCCGAAGGCCGGTCTTTCCAGCATGGACGAGATGGTGCTGAACGTGAAGTACGCGATCCGCCACATCGCCGGCTCCAAGGCGCAGTGGTACGGGCTTGACACCTCGTCGCTGATAGTGGAGCGTGTGCCGCTACTGGTGAATCAGAGCGGCAGGAGCACGCGGTGCATAGAGCGCATGGAGCACGAAAAAGCGTAAAGCCGTCAGTATTTCGCAAATCCCGTGTTCTTAGGTTTTTTGATAAGTTTAGTCCCTAGGCTTTGCACAAATGCTAAGCCTAGGGACTTTTAAAGTTTTATCTTGCCCAGTGCCTGTTCCGTTACCCGATAGCTTTAACGGCGTACAGGCCCAATATCAGCAGATGCGCGGGGTAAAAGCCGTAGAACAGCCACTTCAGCCCCGGCCCGCGGCGGCCGTTATAGAGCAGCATCGGTATCGCGGCGGCCGCCGCGAACGCGAACATCTCCCAGCTTACAAGCTCGAGCGCGTACTGCCACAGGCACCACAGCCACAGCGCCGCGACCTGGAGCGCTCTTTTCTTCCGGCATATGTACAGCAGGAATATGAGTGCTGCGCCGCCAAAGCCGTAGTCCGAGCACGGCAGGACGGCGGCGGCATATAGCAGCGTGACGGCGGCAAACGCGTACCACTTCCCGTCCCGCTCACTGCGTGAGGCGCAGAGCATCGAAAAGGCAAGCCCCGCGGCCAGCGTGGAGAACACGTTCAGCCCCGTGAAAATGCTCTCCCGCGGGTAAAACGCCATTGCAAACGGCAGCTGCGAGATCGCCGCGAATATCAGCAGCCGCGCGAGATAGCGCCGCCGGTCGTGCGTGTGCTCAAGGCCGTTGACGATGAGGAAGCAGTACAGCGGGAACGCGATGCGCCCTATGCAGCGCAGCAGGAAATAGTGCGGCGGCGCCAGCACATAGGCGCAGTGGTCTATGAGCATTGAGATCATCGCCGCGAGCTTTATCGCAAAAACGCTCATGCCCTCACCCTGCGATATGGATGACCCCGAAGGTGATCGCCGTCATGATCCCGGCCGCGATGAGCACGCCGAGCAGGATGCTCGGCACGGCCTTGCGCATCCGCATGTCCAGCAGCGCCGCGACCAGCGCCCCCGTCCACGCGCCCGTGCCGGGCAGCGGGATGGCGACGAAGATCAGCAGCCCCAGCGGGCCATACTTCTGCACCGTCTCGCCCTTGAGATGCGCCTTGCTCTCAATCTTCGCGACGAAGCCGTCGAGCTTCGGCATATGCCGCCGCATCCACGCGAATATCTGCCGGATGAACAGGATTATGAACGGCACCGGCAGCATATTGCCGAGCACCGCCGCCGTCAGCGCCAGCGGGTAATCCAGCCCCAGCGCGATGCCGTAGGGCAGGCCGAGGCGCAGCTCTACGACGGGGAGCATGGAGATGAAAAAGGTCGAGATGAACTTTCCGGCTATCGTGCCGGTGAACCATTCAAGCACGGGTCAGTCCTCCTTTGCCCGGAACGCGAAGAAGCGTTGGCCAAGGTAGTTGAGCGCGGTGTAGAGACACAGTCCCGCCAGCATTGCGGCGTTGGTCTGGAGCTTCTCGTCGAAGCCCGCGAGCAGCCGCAGCGCCAGCGGCTTTGCGATGCCGTAGGCCAGCAGCCAGCACACCGCCACGTTCAGCGCGAAGCGGAGAACCTGCTTCCACGAGCGCTCGGTGTTTTTGAAGGTGTAATACTTGTTGAGGAAATAGCTGACTACGCCGCCGACGATGTAGTTCGCTGCGGAGCTGAGCCAGTAGGAGCAGCCGGCCAGATTGTACAGCAGGAACATTATACCCGCGCCGACCAGCGTGTTCACCACGCCCACCAGAAGGAAGCGCAGCATACTTGGATCAAAGAATTTTTTCATGTGTAAGTCCTTTATATGGCCTTGCGGCCGTCCGGCCTCAGCCGGAAACAGATACGGTCATTGTGCGGTACGCGTCGGAATACCACGTCTGGTAGTTCCATGTGCCCCAGAGATTGCGGTCGAACCAGCCCGTGAGCATCCAGTCCATGTTCGCCTTGAGATATTCGTAATCCTCCACGCTCTCTATCTGGAAGCACACCGAGCCGCCGTATGAGCAGTAGGCGCTCAGCAGCGCGTCAAAGCGCGAGGCGATGTCTTCACCGGCGTAGATGAACGTCCCGTCGAGCACATGCGCACTCTGCGACATGTCCGCGCCCTCCGGCACACTCACGAGATCAAGCCCCTCGTCCGGTTCAAACTGGCTCCTGACCCAGCCGGACGCGATGTTCACCGCCCCCCGGCTCACCGGCTGCCACTGTCCGCTCTGGCTCACGTCCGCCGTCACGTCCACGTCGTACCAGTTGTCGCCGAGACGAACGGTGCACCATGTGTGCCCGTCGTCGCGCCCGATGTACGCGCCGGAGACGCACCGGCAGTCTATGCCCATCTCGTCCAGCGCCCATTTCATGGCCTTGCTGAACCCGTCGCACTTCGCGCTGTGGCCGGAGAACACTCCGTAGGGCGAGAACGCGTGCGTGCCGCCGCGGTCATAGGCACAGTTTGCGATGATGTAGTTATACACGTACAGCTCACGGTTTATATCGCTCATGCCCTCGGTCTCGTACGCGAGCTGCTCAGCGAGCGCCTGGCACTCGGCGCGCGCAGGCTTGTACTCCTCCTGAGACATGACGTAGCTGAGCTTCAGCCTCGTGACCTTGCCCGCGCCGTCATGCTCCCAGCGCTTTGAGAACAGATCGGTCTGGATAAGCTCGGTGCAGTCGAGCGCCATGAGGTTGCATATGGATATCAGCTCGCGCTCGGAGAGCTTGTTCGGCAGCACGGCCTCGCTCTCGAAATTCATCGCCGCGCGGTATATCGCGAGCACGTCCTCGAGGAGCCGGTCGTCCAGCTGGTTGAGATACCCGCGCCGGTCAAAGCGCCATATCTCCTGCGCGGCAAGCTCCCGCACGTTCCCGTCCGCCGCCGCGGGCGATGCCGACAGCACGATGCGGCTCAGAAGCTCCGAGGCGGACGGCAGGCTCAGCTCCGGCAGGTCTTCCCTCTTCAGCCCGACGCACCCCACGATGAACGCGCAGACCAGCGCCGCGCACAGCAGCAGCACGAGGACCGACCGCACGGCAAACGCCGTATAGCCGCGCTCGCGCTTCGGCTTGTACGCGCGCTTTTGCTCCGCGGGCGGCGCGGCAGGAACGGGCGCGGGGCGCGGAAGGGCTATCTCAACGGTCATCAGCAGCTTCACGGTGAGCTCCGCTCCGCCGCTCTGCAGCCGTATCCCGTCAAGCTCCAGCACGTCCCCGTCCTGAAGTCCCTGCGGCAGCTTCAGCCGCAGCGGCTCCTCGCGCCCCGGCAGGCGGATGCGCCGCCGTGCGCCGGAGAGTGCCTCGTCCGGTGTCAGCCGCAGCCGGCATCGCACCGTGCGCCTGCGCGGTGCGGGCGCGCGCCCGCAGTTCGGGCAGGTGGAGAAATCATGTTCAGTTTTAAAGCCGCAGCTCGGACAGACCATGCTCTACCTCTTTTTCCATAATAACACAATTGTATATTATATTATATCCGGCATTTTACGTCAAGGCGCGGGGATAAATATAAAGAAAAGTTAAAAAACATAAAGATAAAAATCCCTCTGCCGGCGCGAAATCAGGAAGAAACCGGCTCCGCGGCTTGAAATTTTCCGTAAGGTGAGTTATACTGTTTAAGTTAAAATGGGTTTTTAGTGCGCACACATCGCAGCGCGAAGGCGCGGCGATCGGCGCCGTGTGGGCAGGCGGAGCACAGGTCTCCTCCGTGTCCGGCAAGAATCGGTTGAAAGGTCAGAAAACATGAGCAAAAGCACCGCACAATACGGCAACGAAAGCATAGTCGCCCTCAAGGGCGCGGACAGAGTCCGCAAGCGTCCCGGCGTCATCTTCGGCTCGGACGGGATAGACGGCTGCGAGCACGCCGCCTTTGAGATCCTCTCCAACGCCATCGACGAGGCGCGCGAGGGCAACGGCGATCTCATAACGCTGACATATTATGAGGACAAGTCCATCGAGGTCGAGGACTTCGGCCGCGGCTGTCCCGTGGACTGGAACCCGATCGAGAAGCGCTATAACTGGGAGCTGGTTTTCTGCGAGCTGTACGCCGGCGGCAAGTACAAAAACGCCGACGGCGGCGACTATGAATATTCCCTCGGTCTCAACGGTCTGGGAACCTGCGCCACTCAGTATTCGTCGGAATACATGGACGTGACCGTCTGGCGTGACGGGAACAAATATCAGCTGCACTTCAAGAAGGGCAAGGCCTGCGGCAAGAAGGGGCAGGAGCTTATGGTCGAGCCTGCCGACCGGAAAAAGACCGGTACGCTCATCCGCTGGCGGCCGGACATCGAGGTGTTCACGGATATCGACATTCCGGAGGAGCACTTCGCAAGCATGCTGCACCGGCAGGCCGTCGTCAACGCGGGCGTCACTTTCCGGCTGCGGATACAGAAAAACGGCAAGTTCGAGACGCGCGATTTCCTCTACGAAAACGGCATCAAGGACTACGTCGCGGAGCTTGCGGGCGAGAACCCGCTGACCCAGCCGGAGTTCATCTCCGCCGAGCGCAAGGGGCGCGACCGCGAGGACAAGCCCGAATACAAGGTCAAGCTTTCCGCCGCCTTCTGCTTCTCGAACCGCGTGACCGCGCTGGAGTATTACCACAACTCCTCGTGGCTCGAAAACGGCGGCGCGCCCGACAAGGCCGTCCGCACCGCCTTCACCTACGCAATAGACGCGTACATCAAAAAGCAGGGCAAGTACCAGAAGAACGAGAGCGCGATAAAATTCCAGGACGTGCAGGACTGCCTCGTCCTCGTCACGAACTGCTTCTCTACGCAGACCTCCTACGAGAACCAGACCAAGAAGGCCATCAACAACAAATTCATCCAGACCGCGATGACGGAATTCTTCAAGGAGCGGCTGGAGATATACTTCATCGAGAACAAGCCCGAGGCCGACCGCGTGGCCGAGCAGGTGCTGATAAACAAGCGCAGCCGCGAGACGGCGGAGCGCGCGCGTATCGGCATGAAGAAGAAGCTCTCCGGCAACATCGACATCGCCAACCGCGTGCAGAAATTCGTAGACTGCCGCAGCCGCGAGCCGGAGCGCCGCGAGATATACATCGTCGAGGGCGACTCCGCACTCGGCGCCTGCAAGCTCTCGCGTGACGCGGAATTTCAGGGCATCATGCCCGTCCGCGGCAAGATACTCAACTGCCTCAAGGCCGACTATGTCCGCATCTTCAAAAGCGACGTCATAACCGACCTCATGAAGGTGCTCGGCTGCGGAGTCGAGGTCAAGGACAAGCACACCAAGGAGCTTTCAAGCTTCGATATAAACAATCTCCGCTGGAGCAAGGTCATCATCTGCACCGATGCCGACGTTGACGGCTTCCAGATACGAACCCTCATCCTCACGATGCTCTACCGCCTCGTGCCGACGCTCATCCGCGAGGGCTACGTGTACATCGCGGAGTCGCCGCTCTACGAGATAGAGAGCAAGGGCAAGACCTATTTTGCCTACTCCGACCGCGAGAAGGCCGAGATAATCGACTCGCTCAACGGCGCGAAGGCCAGCATCAGCCGCAGCAAAGGTCTCGGCGAGAACGATCCGGACATGATGTGGATGACGACGATGAACCCCGAGACGCGCCGTCTCATACGGGTCATGCCCGAGGACGCTGAGCTGATGGCCAGAAGCTTTGACCTGCTGCTCGGCGATGATCTCGCCGGACGCAAGGAGCACATCGCCCTCGAGGGGCACAAGTACCTCGACATGGCCGATCTTTCGTAAATAAAATTTAGAGATACAGGAGAAAACTATGAATTCAGGAAGTTCTTTTGAATACGGCAGAAAGCTTGCCATCCGCCTTGTCATCGCGGCGAGCGTGTGCTGCGTGATAAGTCTGCTGTGCCCCGAAGGCTCGTACTATCAGTTCGGCTTCGTGGCGCTGACGGCGGCGATATTCATCGGCACGATAATCTGCGTCTATCAGTTCTGCCGCTGCCCCTACTGCGGCAAGCACATCATGCTCGGCGTGCTCGCCGTCAAGGATTGCCCGCGCTGCCGCAGGAATCTGGCTACCGGCAAGAAGATCAAGAAGAGAAGATGATCCGCCATGGCTAAGAAAAAGGAACAGGAACCGAAAAAATTCAATAACCCGAACGTCGTCGGCCTGCGTGCGGAGGTGCTGGAGCAGCCCATAACCGAAACGCTGGAGACAAACTTCATGCCCTACGCGATGAGCGTCATCATGTCGCGCGCAATACCGGAGATAGACGGCTTCAAGCCCTCGCACCGGAAGCTGCTGTACACAATGTACAAGATGGGTCTGCTGACCGGCGCGCGCACAAAGAGCGCGAACATCGTCGGCCAGACCATGCGTCTCAATCCGCACGGCGACGCCGCGATATATGACACGATGGTCCGTCTCTCGACGGGCTATCAGGCGCTGCTGACCCCGTTTGTGGAGTCCAAGGGCAACTTCGGCAAGGTATATTCCCGCGACATGTCCTACGCCGCCTCGCGTTACACCGAGGCCAAGCTCGCGCCGATCTGCTCGGAGATATTCCGCGATATCGACCGCAGCACCGTGGACTTTGTGGATAACTACGACGGCAGCATGCAGGAGCCGAGCCTGCTGCCCACGGCGTTCCCGAACGTGCTCGTCTCGGCAAACCTCGGCATCGCGGTCGGCATGGCGAGTCAGGTCTGCGGCTTCAACCTCAACGAGGTCTGTGAGACGACGATAGCCTGGCTGCGCGATCCGGAGCACGACATCATCTCCACTATGCCCGCGCCCGACTTCCCCACCGGCGGCGAGATCGTCTACGACCGCGCCGACATGGAGAGCATCTACAAGACCGGCCGCGGCAGCGTGAAGGTGCGCGCAAAGTGGCGGCACCTGCCGAAGGAAAACATCATCGAGGTATACGAGATACCCTATACCACGACGACCGAGGCCATAATCGACAAGGCGGCGGAGCTTATCAAGGCCGGCAAGATACGCGAGATAAACGACATGCGCGACGAGACCGACCTCGGCGGCCTGAAGATCGCCATCGAGCTCAAGCGCGGCGTCGATCCCGAAAAGCTGATGCAGAAGCTCTTCCGGCTCACGACACTGCAGGACAGCTTCTCCTGCAACTTCAACATCCTCGTCGGCGGCAGCCCGCGCGTGATGGGCGTGGCGGAAATTCTCGAGGAGTGGACGGCATGGCGCACGGAGTGCGTCCGCCGCCGCGTGTACCACGAGCTTGAGAAGAAGAAAGAGAAGCTGCACCTCCTGCAGGGTCTTGAGCGCATCCTGCTCGACATCGACCGCGCGATCGAGATCATCCGCGGCACGGAGCTTGAGGCCGAGGTCGTGCCGAACCTGATGGTCGGCTTCGGGATAGACCAGATACAGGCGGAGTACGTCGCGGAGATAAAGCTCCGCAACATCAACCGCGAATATATCCTGCGCCGCACCGCGGAGACCGAGGAGCTTGAAAAGGACATCGCCGACCTTGAGGACGTGCTGCAGAGCCGCCGCAGGGTCAGGAACATCATCATCGACGAGCTGAAGGCGATAAACAAGAAGTACCCCGTCCCGCGCAGAAGCAGCATCGTCTACGCAAGCGAGGTGGAGAGCGACGACGAGGAGGAGCAGGTCGAGGATTACCCCGTGACGCTGTTCCTGTCCCGCGAGGGCTACTTCAAGAAGATAACCCCGCAGTCGCTCAGAATGAGCGGCGAGCAGAAATACAAGGACGGCGACTCGCTGCGTATAAGCCTAGAGTCCTCCAACCGCTGCGACCTGCTGATCTTCACCGACAGGCAGCAGATATACAAGCTGCGCCTTGCCGACATGGAGGAGACGAAGGCCTCCGCGCTCGGCGTGTACCTGCCGTCTAGGCTCCAGATGGACGACGGCGAGAGTGTGCTGACCATGGTCCTGCCCGGAGACTACAAGCGCCAGCTCCTGCTGGTGTTCGAAAACGGCAAGGTCGCGCGGCTTGAGTGCTCCGCGTATGAGACCAAGACCAACCGCAAGAAGCTTGTCAACGCGTATTCCGATAAAAGCCCCCTCGCCGCGGTCATCCCGCTCGACAGTGAGACTGACATCGCCTGCTATTCGAGCGACGACCGCGCCCTTGTTTTCAACACTTCCCTTCTCCAGGCCAAGACCAGCCGCACCACTCAGGGCGTCGGTGTGATGAGTCTCAAGGCAAAGCGCGCGCTTGTCCGCGCCGTGCCCGTGAGCGAGACCCAGATAAAGAATATAAGCAGATACCGTGTGCGCTCCCTTCCCGCCGCCGGAGCTATTCTCAAGCCCGAAGACCGAGAAGAGCAGCAGCTTTCAATGATTGAGGATTGATGCAGCTATGGCAACTATAAGCAGCTTGACGCAGAACGAGGCGTTCAAACGTGTCATCAAGTATTTGGTAATTTTCATCGGCTCCGCCATATACGCGGTGGGCTTCCAGTTCTTCATGTACCCGAACAACATCGTCTCCGGCGGCGTGACCGGCATTTCGATGATCATCAACCATTTCACCGGCTTCCCCGTCGGTATGATGTCCATCATTATGAACGTGCCGCTGTTTCTCATCGCGTGGAAGCACTTCGGCCTGCCGTTTCTGATCGGCTCCCTCGCGGGGACGGTGTTCTCCTCCGCGTTTGTCGATATCTTCGCCATGACCGGCATATCCCTGACGAACGACCCGATGCTCGCCAGCATCATCGGCGGCGTGATAAAAGGCTTCGGCTACGGACTTATCTTCTTCGTCGGCGCAACGACCGGCGGCGTAGATATCGTCGCAAAGTTCGTGCGGCAGAAGAACCCGCATATAAACTTCGGCACCATCATTCTCATCATCGACGTGTCCGTCGTCACCGCCTACGCGCTGGTGCTCGACAAATATGAGAGCGCGATGTACTCGCTCATCGCCATGTTCGTCGTCACCAAGGTCGTCGACCTCGTGCTCTACGGTATCGACAACTCCAGCATCTGCTACATCATCAGCGAAAACAGCGCCGAGCTTATCAAGCAGATAACCACCGGGCACATCCACCGCGGCGTCACCATTCTTGAGGGCGAGGGCGCGTATTCTCACCGCAAGAAGGAAGTCATCATGTGCGTCATCAAGCGCACGCAGATCGCCGAGATACGCCGCACCGTCAAGAATATCGACGAGAAGGCATTCTTCATCGTCACCGACGCGAAGAACGTTTTCGGCAACGGCTTTGAAAGCATAAACGAGGTAAAATGATGAAAAGACGTCTCACCGCCATAGTTCTCGCCGCCGCACTTGCATTTGCGCTGTGCGGCTGCGGAAGCGCGTTTGAAAAGGAATATGAGGCGGTGAGCGACTATGTGCCCACGGTGCAGGCAAGCCCGTATACCGGCGACAAGGTGACTGTGCGCAGCTTCGGCTCGCTCAAGCAGGCGATCTCTGAGTTTGTTCTCCGCGGCGAGACGACCGGCAAGATCGTTTTCGACACGGCCTACAACGGGGACGCGACCGAGGATCTGGCCAGCGCCTGCTGGCAGATACGCACGCAGAACGCCCTCTGCGCCTACTGCGTCGAGAATATGGCCTATGAGCTGAACAAGATCGTCACGTATTATGAGGCGACCGTGTATATAACCTACGCCGAGAGCCGCGCCGCCGTGTCGGATATCGTCTCCCTGCCGTATTCAAGCGGCCTCACGGACGTTATACGCGCAGCGTTTGCGGACTTCGAGGAGCGGCTCGTGCTGCTCATCAACGCCAGCTCCTATACGGAGGACGGCATGGCGGAGCTTGTCCGCTCGGTGTACACCTCCTATCCGCTGAGCCTGCCGAAGAAGCCGAACGTCTCTGTGAACCTCTATACCGGCACCGGTATGCAGCGCCTGTACGAGATAACGCTGGACTACGGCGTCGACGAGGAGGAGCAGGAGTCGTTTTTGAACAGCGTCGGCAAGCTCGGTTCCCTGTTCGATGCGCAGACGCGCCGTCTGGACGAGCCGCACCGCGCGCTCGCCGCCTGCGAATACCTCACGGCGAACTGCCATTACGACGCGCGCGGCTACGATTCCGCGTACTCCGCCCTGAGCTACGGCTACGCGGGCAGCGAGGGCATCGCCCTTGCGTATACGGAGCTGTGCCGTCAGCTCGGGATAGACTGCACCGTGGTGTACGGGCAGCTTGACTGGGCGGATCACTGCTGGAACGTCATAAAGCTTGACGGCGACTATTATCATGTGGACGTCACTGCCTGCATCGACGGCGGCATAGAGGCCGGATTCCTGAAAAACGACGAGGCGATGTGGGGCAGCTACCGCTGGAACGCCTCCGATCTGAAGCCCTGTAACGGTTCTCTCAGTTATAACGATTTAAGATGAAAAAAGGGGCTTGACAAATCAGCAATTTGTGGTAAGATAATGACCGTTGCTGATGCGGCTTTAGCTCATCCGGTAGAGCGCCACCTTGCCAAGGTGGAGGTAGCGAGTTCGAGCCTCGTAAGCCGCTCCAAAAATGATTTGCGGGCATCAACCATCGCCCGCAAATCTCATATGGCGCCATAGCCAAGTGGTAAGGCAGCGGACTGCAAATCCGCGACTCCCCAGTTCAAGTCTGGGTGGCGCCTCCAGGATAAATGACCGATCAAAGATCGGTCATTTATTTTGCGTAATGCTCGTTGTTTGGGGCTAGCTCATCGACGACGGCATAAAGAAAGCACCGCAACACGGTGCTTTCTTTATTATATATCAGACTTTATCACACATTTCTTCTTTTGGACTTCGGTACCTCATATGTTACCAAGCTGCCGTCTTTGCGAAAGAAATCATAGTTCACGATCCGGCCTTCGTCATCATGGTTGAAGTGATATTTATCTACTTCTGTGATGCCGGCAAAACTTCTTCCCCAATATGCAAACTCCAGCAGCCCGTTTTTACCGTATTCATATACCTCAGATGATAAATTCTGATACTTTATCTGATCCTGTGGTCTCCAGCTCAGTCTGTCATAGCGGAGTATTCTCCCCTGCTCGTCATAATCGCAGACACTTATTGTCACAAGCTCCGGCGTAAATACGATGTCATATTCCGGTGCAATGACACGCCGCCCTTCATATATAAGGAACTCTTTTTGCCAGAGTACAGGCTCGGATACGGCGGCCTGCTCGCTGGTGTCTCTGGCAACACACAGCTTCCTGCGCTCATCAAAATAAATTACAGGCTTAGGTTTGCCGAGCTCTTTGCTGTAGTCCTCGGCAACAAGCAGTTTCCCATTCTCATCAAATAAGTACCTGTATCGATAGTAACAGCCTTTTCTTGGATGTGTTACACGCCGACCGCGGTTCACATTGCCTACCACAATGTCGATTATTAGGCTTGGACTGTAACATCCTCGCCCAATTCCTTTCACACCACTACAGTACTCATATTTTGCGACTGGAACGGCAGAAAACTTTGCGTTCAGCTCATCATATTTGTCGCAGTACTCCTTAAAGAGCCCAACGAGCAAATCTTTTCTGAAATCTATATTCTCCATCCGACACCTCACAGCTCCGCGCGCTGGGCGGGGGTCATGCGGTACTGCGGCTTGACATGGTACGCGACTTCGGCGTACTGCCGGGCGCGCTCGCGCAGAGAGAAGTTGCCGTTCTGGCTGCACCAGACGTACAGCTCGTGGATTATCAGGTCTGTCGCAATATGCGACAGCAGCTCCGGCGGCTCCTCGGTCTCGATTATGCCGGACTTGGCGCAGTTCTTGGCAAGCGTCGCAAAAAGATCGTCCAGCGCGTGGACAGCCTCGCGTATGCCCTGCGGCGACTCAAACTGCATGATAAACAGCGTGCTCGTCAACTGCGGGCCGAAGTCGAGCGCGATCGTTATGAACCGGTCAAACAACTGCCAGATGCGCTCAAAGTCGTTCTCCGCGTCCGCGAATTTCCGGAAGCTCTCCTCGTCGTTCTGCTGCGGCTTTGCGACAACGTAGTCCAGAACACTGCGCTTGCCCTTGAACATCGTATAGAAAACCGAGCGCGAAACCGGTACCTTCTCGCAAATCTCGTTGACGCTGACGTTGTTGTAGCCCTCGGTCTTGAACAGCTCTATCGCGCATTTTGCAATGCTTTCTTTGAGCCGGTATGACGAATCCTGCACGAAAAACACCCCCTTTTGCGATGTCCTGATTTCAAGGACATTTTACGCGATTTGTCCGTGAATGTCAACTTCTTATCAAGATTGTTCGCAAATATTTTGCAGTTTTTTTGTGAGTTATTCCAAAAAGCATGTTAACTTATTGATTATATTCAACAAATTAGGTACAGTTCACTCAGCAATATTAATTAAATAACAAACCCCGTTTTATCTATCAGGAGGCTTGAAAATTCCATGACGAAAGACGAAAAAATCGCAAAACTCGGTAAGGAAATTACCGACCGGGCTACCGTACTGCTCGGCAAGGACAAGATCACTCCCGAATCCCCTGAGTATCTGGGCATCAACTCCGCGCTGAAGTACACCGCCTACAAGTACGACCAGAAGATGGCCGACGACATTCTCGACATCTGTCTTACGATGAAAAAGCGCGTGCCGCTTACCATCGAGCAGCTTGCGAAGAAGAACCCGCAGTTTGACCGCGCATACCTTGAGAAGGCCATGCAGGCCGTCAGCGAAAGCGGCCTTGTCGAGTTCTACTGGGAAAACCTCGACGGCAAGAACCCGAACCACGAGAAGCGCTGGGTGCTGGACATGTTCGTCCCCGGCAGCGCAGAGATTATGATGATAAACCCCGAACAGTCCGACATGTACCCCGAAACCGCGGACTTCTTCGAGCGCATGGCATACCTGCCGCTGGCCGGTATCACCGAGATGGTGCCTCCCGGAGGCGCAGGCATCGGTATGCACGTCATCCCCGTTGAGAAAGCCATCCCCGCAGAGAGCAAGTCCCTGCCTATCGAGCATCTCAGCCACTGGCTGAAGAAGTACGAGGGTCACATCGGCGTATCTGTCTGTTCCTGCCGTAAGCAGCAGCGCATCCGCGGCGAAGGCTCCGGCGACATCGAGGGCGAATGGTGCATCGGCGTCGGCGACTTTGCCGACTACTGCCGCGAGACCAACCACGGCCGCGACATCACCTATGAAGAGGCCATGGAGATCCTTCAGAAGGCCGAGGACAAGGGCTATGTCCACCAGATAACCAACATCGACGGCGAGAACAAGATCTTCGGTATCTGCAACTGCGCTGTCGGCGTTTGCAACGCTCTGCGCACCTCCCAGCTCTTCAACACCCCGAACCTCTCCGCTTCCGCCTACACCGCCGAGACCGATCCCGAAAAGTGCGTCGCCTGCGGCAAGTGCGTTGAGACATGTCCCGCCGGTGCGGTGCGCCTCGGCCAGAAGCTCTGCACCAAGGAAGGCCCCATCCAGTACCCGCGCCATGAGCTGCCCGATGACACCAAGTGGGGCGAGGATCACTGGAACAAGAATTACAGAAACGAGAACGGCTCCATCCAGACCTGGCCGACCGGCACCGCGCCCTGCAAGGTCGCCTGCCCCGCTCACATAGCCATTCAGGGCTACATAAAGATGGCCGCCGACGGCCGCTATGCGGACGCTCTCAAGCTCATCAAGAAGGATAACCCCTTCCCCGCCGTCTGCGGCAGCATCTGCCGCAAGTACTGCGAGGACGCATGCACCCGCGGCAGCGTCGACCAGCCGCTCGCCATCGACGAGATAAAGAAATTCATCGCCGAGCAGGACATGAAGGCCGAGCACCGCTACGTGCCCGCCATGAACTCCTGCACGCATGAGAAGTTTGACCAGAAGATCGCAATAATCGGCGCAGGCCCCGCAGGTATGTCCTGTGCGTACTTCCTCGCCATCGAGGGTTACAGTCCGGTCGTATTCGAGAAGGAAGCCGCCCCCGGCGGTATGCTCATCAACGGCATCCCCTCCTTCCGCGTCGGCAAGGACATCGTCAAGTCCGAGATAGACGTCCTGCGTGAGATGGGCGTCGAGTTCCGCTGCGGCGTTGAGGTCGGCAAGGATGTCACCATCCAGCAGCTCCGCGAGGAGGGCTTCAGGGCCTTTTACGTCGCTGTCGGTCTCCAGAAGGCCGCAAAGCTCAACATTCCCGGTGAAGAGCTGGCAGGCGTTCAGGGCGGTCTCGACTTCCTGCGCTCCGTCAACAGCGGCGCGACTAAGGAGCTTTCCGGCGACGTTATCGTTATCGGCGGCGGCAACGCGGCCATCGACGTGGCACGCGCGGCAAAGCGTCTGACCGGCGGCAGCGTCAACATGTACTGCCTTGAGAAGGACGAAGAGATGCCCACCGTTCCCGACGAGAAGAACGCAGGCATCGCCGACGGCGTCGTCATCAACAACTCTTGGGCGCCCAAGGCCATCCTCGGCGAGGACGGCAAGGTCACCGGCATAGAGCTTATGCGCTGTGTCTCCGTGCGCGACGCAAACGGCAAGTTCGCTCCCGTTTATGATGAGAACGAGACCATCACCGTTCCCTGCTCCAACGTTCTGGTCGCCATAGGCCAGCGCTCCGAGTACGGCGCAGTTCTCGCCGGCACCGCCGCCGAGACTCCCGACGGCCGCCTCATCGCGCATGACGGCGTCACATTCCAGACCGCAGAGCCCGACGTGTTCGTCGGCGGCGACTGCGCGACCGGCCCGAAGTACACCATCGACGCCATCGCCAGCGGCCGTGAGGGTGCAGTGTCCATCCACCGCTACGTCAACGTCGGCCAGACTCTGACCATTCACCGCAATCTCCGCGAGTTCAAGGAGCTTGACAAGGAAAATCTTGCCCTGCCCGTAGAAAAGATAAAGAAGCCCGCCCGCTCCGAAGTCGTCATCGACAAGAAAAAGGTTCTCACCATGTGCGACGACCGTGTGACCTTCACCGAGGAGCAGATAAAGTCCGAGGCTTCCCGCTGCCTGAGCTGCGGCCGCAGTGTGGTCGATCCGAACAAGTGCATCGGCTGCGGCATCTGCACCACCAAGTGTGAGTTCGACGCTATCCATCTCAAGCGCAACCGCCCACAGAACAGCAAGATGATCCCCGCCGAGGACAAGTTCAAGGCCATCGGCCCCTACGCCGCAAAGCGTCAGGTAAAGATAATCAAGAAGCAGCTTTCTGGCAAATAATCATCCCGGAACAGATCAGACAGGTGCGGGATATCCCCGCACCTGTTTTCAGAAAGGAAAGTTATGCACGAGCTTAGCATAGTGACCTACGTCATCAAGCAGGTCGACGAGATAGCCAAGGAAAACAAGCTCACCAACATCCAGTCCGTCACGCTGGAGTTCGGCGAAGTGTCCGGCATAGTTCCGGAATATCTCAGCGACTGCTGGCAGTGGTACGCGAAAAAGACTCCGCTTATCGAGCATACGGAGTTCAAGTATGAGATAATCCCGGCCGTCACATGGTGCGACGACTGCAAGACGACCTACCCCACCGTGAAGTACGGCAAGACCTGCCCCAACTGCGGCAGCGGCCATACTTGGCTCCAGCAGGGGCAGGAAATGAACATAAAAGAAATAGTCGCCTGCTGATCGGAGGATAGATATGGCGGATTACAAGGTTTACGAGATAAAACAGAGCATATTCAAGGCAAATGACGACGCGGCCGACGTACTGCGCGCGGAGTTGCGTAAGCAGCACTGCTTCCTGCTGAACCTTATGAGCTCCCCCGGCAGCGGCAAGACCACTACCCTGACCCGCACCGTCGAGAAGCTTTCGGGCGAGATGAACATCGGCATCATGGAGGCCGATATCGACTCCGACGTCGACGCCGAGCGCATATCCCGCACAGGTGTCAAGAAGGTCATCCAGCTCCACACCGGCGGCATGTGCCATCTCGACGCGGACATGACCCGTCAGGGACTCGACGAGATGGGCACGGACGACCTCGACCTCGTCGTGCTGGAAAACGTCGGCAACCTCGTCTGCCCGGCGGAGTTCGACACGGGCGCGGCGAAGAATGCCATGATACTCTCCGTCCCCGAAGGGCACGACAAGCCCCTTAAATACCCCCTGATATTTCAGGTCTGCGACGCGCTGATAATCAACAAGATCGACGTCCTGCCCTACTTCGATTTCGACATGGACAAGGTCGTGGAGTTTGCGAAGATGCGCAACCCCGACATCAAAATCTTCCCGATAGGCGCAAAGACCGGCGAGGGCGTGGATGCATGGTGCGATTGGCTTCGCGCTCAGGCCGCCGAGTGGAACGGCTGAACGCATTTTTCGACAACTTTTTATCAAAAGCGCTTCAACTGTATATTGCAATCGGAAAAACAAGTGTTAAAATAATGACGGTCGTTTTATGCGGCCATATTCTAGTGCTGGATGCCGCCGGTTTCCGGCGATTGGAGAAGAAATATGAAAGATCTCAAGCACCTGCTCTATTTTGAAAACCTCCTTCAGGAGGCGCAGAATGAGCTTATCCTGCAGGCGCAGAGCGAGGGGAAGGTCTGCGTTGCTTATGTCTGCGAGAACACCCCGGAGCCGCTGCTGAACCTGCCGGGCGCGTTTTCTACGCGTCTGCGCGCGCCGCGCACCGGTTCCATGGAAATGGCAACCTACTACATGACCAGCTTCCTCTGCGAGTACAGCCGCGCCCTGCTTGAGCGCGCCATCGAGGGCGGCTACAACTTTGCCGACTGTCTCATCACTCCCGACGGCTGCACGATGATGAACCGCGCCGTCGAGAACATGGAGCTGCTGAAGGCTCTCGGCAAGGGCAAGGAGAAGTTTTTCTTCGAGTACATGGAGATACCCATGAAGGCCGACGACAACGGCCTGAATCTCTACACTCTCCAGTGCACGAATCACATCCTCAAGCCCCTGCATGAGCACTACGGCATCGACATCTCCGACAAGGCGATACGTCAGGCCGTCGCGGAGCACAACCGCATCTGCGAGCTTATCCGCGCCATCGGCGAATACCGCAAGGGCGACAAGCCGCGTATCACCGGCTACGAGTTCCACGTCATCACGCTGGCGACCTACGTCGCCCCCAAGTACCTGCTTATCGACAAGCTCGAAGAGACGCTGGAAGAGCTCAAGACCCGCGAGCCGGACGAAAAGGGCTCCCGCGCCCGCGTGCTGGTAGTCGGCTCCGAGGTCGATGATACCGACTTCATCAAGCTCATCGAGGATACCGGCGCATATGTCTGTGCCGACCGTTTCTGCTACGGCTCGCTCCCCGGCAGAAACCCCATAGAGCTGACCGACGACGAAGACGCGCTGACGCAGATCTGCCGCCAGTATATGTACCGTGGACAATGTCCCCGTTACATGAACACCGCCAAGATGACCGGCCGCCGCGAGTACGTCAACGCGCTTGCAAAGGAATACGCCGCCGACGGCATCATCTACGAACAGATAAAGTTCTGCGACCCGTGGGCTTACGAGCGCATGATGGGTTCGCACATCCTGCATGACGATTACGGCTACCCCGTGCTGTCCGTTGACCGCCCGTACAACATCTCTACCTCCGGCCAGATGCGCACCCGCGTGCAGGCCTTCGTTGAGAGCATCGAGATAAAGAAGATCCAGGGAGGGGACAAGTGATGAGCAATAAGAGAATAGGCTGCGAGAATTTCGGCAAATTCTACACTGAGGGCAAGGTCAGGAACCGCCGCGAGTGGCGCGGTCTGGTGGACACGCTCTATGATTACTCCCGCTGGCTCCACAACTGGATCACCATGGCAAAGATGGTCTCGAAGCCGAGAAACATCAAGGCCATGTTCCGCTACCGCTGGATGGCAAACTACCTCGCCGTCCCCATGATGGTCGACCGTCATACGCAGGGTCTGCGCGGCGAGCATCTGCGCATCTGCCATTTGGAGCAGGATCTCATAATCGAGGACGTCGCAAAGCTGCTTGACGGCCTCTTCCGCGGCGACCGCCGCATCGGCAACGACAAGACGTTCTCCGACAAGGTCGTTCTCGTCGATGAAAACGAGATGACCGCCGTCATGATGGGCTTCCCGACCCTGAAGGGTCTTAGCCGCGAGACCCCGTCCACCTACGTCTCCGTGCTTCTGAACCAGCACGCAGCGGAGCATTACATCGACATCGCACAGGAATACGGCCTTGCGGGCGACGTCTGCCCTATGCCCGAGGCAGAAGCCGGCGTCTCCATCGACGACGACGCGCCCGTGCTCGGCGCCTGCGCCGTCCAGTGCAACACCACCTGCGACGGCTCTCTGCTCGGCAACGGCGTTATCTCCAAGCGTCTTGAGCTTGAGGACGGCATCCCCGTGTTCCAGCTTGCCGCCCCTCTGCGTCACCGCGAGGACGACGTGCAGGACTACGCAGCACAGGAGATCAAGAACGCCATCGCATTTATCGAGGAGCACACCGGCGAGAAGTGGGATTGGGACGCATATTTCGAGTGCGCCAAGCGCGTCAACTACGCCACCAAGTGCCGTCTCGAGTGGCTTGAGATGAACAAGACCGATTACCCGCAGGTATTCGGCTCCAACCTCGCCCTCTACACCGAGACCAACTACATGGCCATCTGCGGCAAGGTCAAGGCCTTTGAGGATGTTGACCGCAAGATAACCAAGCTCGCCGAGCGCGCCTACAAGAAAAAGAAGATGGCAGCGAACGAGTACCGCCACAGAGCCATCATCTGGGGCGTCCAGTCGCACTTCTACATGGACTTCCTCGTGTGGCTGCTCAACTGCTGGGGCATCGTGCCGCTGACCGATATGCTCTCCATGGTCTCCACCAAGGAGCTTGTCACCGAGGACACCCCCGAGAACCGCGAGCAGGCATACTACGACATGGCATGGCTGACCGAGAACATGATTATGCGCAACCGCACCCACGGCGGCTACAAAGTTCTGCTTGACGAGCTGTGGGAGTACTGCACGGAGTTCAACGCCGACATGGTCATTCTCTGGGAGCACATGAGCTGCAAGGCACTCGACGGCATGCACGGCATGTTCGAGGAGCGCGCCAGAGAGCACGGCATCCACCTCGTCTGGGTCACGCACGATCTGTTCGACCCGCGCGTGATATCCCGTCAGGGCGTGCGCGAGCAGGTGAACAACTACATGCGCACCGTCATGCAGGAAGAGCCTGTCGATCCCAGCCTTGAAAATCTCAAGGACGAGAAGTCTTGGTAAGGAGGAAATAAGATGTTCTGGAAAAAGCTCCGCAAGCTGATGATAAAGCTCGGCATAGCCGGCCTCGGCTTCTTCGCCGTCACCTTCGTCGTGTATTTCTTCAATCTCGACATGAAGCTGACCTCCGTCATGGAGGGCTTCATGCTCAAGCATTACGACAAGATTGACCGCGACCAGCACCTGTAAACGCAATGATCAAGCCCGACGCAGAGCGTCGGGCTTTTGCTTTTCGCCGTAACTCCGTAACATCGTCTAAATGCATAATTGACTTGCCACGCGGACGGCCGTATAATCATGGCGAAAACACTCAAAAGGAGCAGGATATGAATACACCCTTCAGATATGATTATGTCGGCAGCTTTCTCCGCCCCGCGGCGCTCAAGCAGGCGCGCGCAGATTTCCAGAACGGCGCGATAGACGCCGAAGCGCTCAAGGCCGTCGAGGACGAGGCAATACGCGATCTCGTCGCCAAGCAGAAAGCCGCTGGCTACCACGTCATCACCGACGGCGAGTTTCGCCGCGCTACATGGCATCTTGACTTTATGTGGGGCTTCAACGGCGTAGGCCACAGCCCCACCAAGACCGGCCTTCCTTTCCACGGCGAGGCCGCGATGCTCGACGACACCTACATCACCGGCAAAGTCTCGCTCGACTCCCATCCATTCGTGGAGCACTTCAAGTTCGTCAAGGCGCTTGAGGACGAGAATACCGTTGCAAAGCTCACCATTCCCGCACCTGCGCAGTTCATCGAACAGATGATAATGCCCTTCGCGCTGGAGAACACCAGAAAGTATTACGCAGACAACCGCGAGCTCGCCGAGGACATCGCCGCGGGCTACAAGAAGTTCATCGCCGACGTCTATGCCGCAGGCTGCCGCAACCTCCAGTTTGACGATTGCAGCTGGGGTATGCTCGTTGACCCGATGGCCTGCATGTATTTCGGCACCGACGAAAAGGGTCTTGAGACGATCAAAGAACAGCTGCTTGAGCTGAATAACGCCGCCATCTCCGGCAAGCCCGACGACCTCGTCATCAACACTCATGTCTGCCGCGGCAACTTCCACAGCACCTACGCAAACTCCGGCGCTTACGACGGCGTCGCGCAGACTCTGCTCGCCCGCGAGAACGTCAACGCGTACTACCTTGAGTTTGATGACGCGCGCAGCGGCGGCTTTGAGCCTCTCACCGCGGTCAGCGGTGACAAGAAAGTCGTCCTCGGTCTGGTGACTACCAAACGCGCACTGCTTGAGAACAAGGACGGCGTCATCGCGCGCATCCACGAGGCGGCAAAGTATCTGCCGCTCGACAGACTCTGCCTCAGCCCGCAGTGCGGCTTTGCAAGCTGCGAGATTGGCAACAAGCTGACCGAGGCACAGCAGTGGGCAAAGCTTGCGCTCGTCAAGGAGATCGCCGAGGAGGTCTGGGGCTGAGTCCCGCCCATTCACAGGATACCAGAGAACACCAAGTATGAAGCGCCGCACCGCCTCCTGCTTGGTGGTTTTCTTACATTCACGCAGAAGGAGGTGTCCGCCATGCCGCAGGTTGAGAGCATATACGCCAAATGGAATCCGTGGCACGGATGCACGAAGCTCAGCGCCGGATGCAAATACTGCTACGTCTACCGGCAGGACGCGATGTACGGCACGGAAGAGGCCGCCTCCGTCTGCCGCAAGACCGCGAGCTTCGACCTGCCCGTCAAAAAGAAGCGGGACGGGAGCTGGAAGCTGCCGTCGGGCAAAGTCATCTTTACCTGCTTCACCTCAGACTTTCTGCTGAGCGACGCCGACCCATGGCGGCAGGACTGCTGGGATATGATCCGCCGCAGGCAGGACTGCTTCTTCTATTTCTTCACCAAGCGCATCGACCGTCTGTCTGAATGTCTGCCGCCCGACTGGGGCGGCGGCTATGAGAACGTCATAATCGGCTGCACGGTGGAGAATCAGGAGATGGCGGACTACCGCCTGCCGATCTTTCTCGCGCTGCCGATACGCCACAGAGCCATCATCGCCGCTCCCCTGCTGACGCCGCTCGATATAAGCGTATATCTCGACTCGGAAAAAATCGAAGAAGTCTCGGCCAGCGGGGAATCCGGCGCCGACGCGCGCCCATGTCACTACGACTGGATCCTCGCGCTTCGGCAGCAGTGCGCGGAGCGCGATATCTCTTTCCAGTTCCATCAGACTGGGGCGCACTTCGTCAAGGACGGCAAGATGTACCGTGTGCCGCGCCGCGAGCAGATCGCGCAGGCCAGAAAAGCCGGTATCGACTACAAGGTCGCGGCTCACGACCTGCCGCTGTGCGCGCTGGAGCATGTCGCTTCTCTCCGTCAGGAGCCGGAGCAGCTTTCGCTGCTATGACGGCCGCTGGAGTGGATACGTGCGCAGAGTATGGACGCAAACTGCGTCGAATCCATCGCAAACCATGATCCGGATGTAAAGCCGCATATCATAGAGTTATAGGGCTGAAAAAAGCAGAGAGTTTTCCTCTCTGCTTTTACTTATTAAATCTCGCGGCACTGTCAAACTCGCAGTTGGTGAAAATCACGCTCGCAGCGGCGCGGTAATCTTCGAGACTTCTGGATTTATTGAGCACTTTCATCTCGCGCCCGCTGTGCGGGAACAGGCCGTCCATGTAAAACCACAACTCCTTCATGCGCGATGTCGCCGCGCGCGCATCAAGTCCGCAGGTCAGATACGCGTCGAGAAGCGTGTCGTGGAACTCCCGCAGCTCATCGCGGCGGAGCGCAGCACCGCCACGAAGCTCGCGGAACAGCGCGGGGTTCATCACCGCTCCCCTGCCCAACATGAACCGGTCTATTCCCTGCAGTGCGTTCACATCCTCCGGCCGGAAGATGTTCCCGTTATAGCACACCGGCGCGCAGCTGTTCTGAGCCGCAGTCAGGAACGCCTCGCGGTCAACCGGAGACTTATACATCCCGGATCGTGCCCGCGCGTGTATCGTCAGCTCCGCGATCGGGTACTTATTGTATATCTCCAGAATAGTGCCGAACTCGTCCACGGACTCCAGCCCCATCCGAGTCTTGACCGACACGGCGACCGGCGCGCGGGAAAAGATGTCCGCCAGCATATCATCCAGCGAGCTCAAATCGGCAAACGCGCCGCTCCCTTTATGCTTCGAGACGACCGTACCTGATGGGCAGCCGAGGTTCAGATTGACCTCCCTGTAGCCTATATCGGCCAGTTGCCGCGCGACGGCGAGAAACGGTTCAGCGCGATTGCACAGCAGCTGCGGCACCAGCGCAATGCCGGTGTTGTTCTCCGGCAGAACGTCCCGCGCCGAGGACGCGCGGAAATTCCCGCTGCCGTCAGGCGCGATGAACGGGGCGTAGTATCTGTCCGCGCCGCCGAAAAGGCGCGCATGGACACGGCGGTATATATGAGTTGTTATCCCTTCCATGGGCGCAAAATATGATCTCATGGCAAACTCCGGTTCCTTATCTGGTCTCCCCTGCCGCCGGCGGCAGATGCGGGCAGGAAAAATATATCTCATTTCTCCTCAAATGTGAAGAAAAATATTTTTCATGACTTGGATTGTTAACAAATATAATGTATAATTATTTTTATTGAATATATGTTGGAGGAATGGAGCTTGAAACATCAGGCGTTAAGCAGAGTTATATCCGCCGTGCTCGCCGTAATGTGCCTTGTGACGCTTATAAGCGGCGTCGCTGGCTTCGTCAGCGCGGGAAAGGATTTTTCGCAGGATCGCAGCGATTATAAAACTCTCCGCGACCGGATAGCCGAAGCCGAATCGCTCGACGCGCAGCTCAACTGCGGCAAGGCCGAATACGACAAGACCGCCGCGGAACTGAAGGCCGAGAAGGGACAGTATGACGATGACGCTTCCCGCCACCGCGAGGAGTTGACCGAATACACCGCCACAAATGCTGGGCTTCAGATGGGCTCTGGCAGCATCGGCTCCGCCGCAAGCACTCTCGAAGAGGGCTGGAAGCAGTATAACGCCGCGCGCGAACAGTTCGACGCGATGGAAGCTGAATTCAACGTTGGCTATAATAAGTATCTCGCAGCCAAGGCGCAGATAGAATCCGGCTGGCAGGAATATAACGACGGTGTCGCCCAGATCGAGCAGGGCAAAGCGGCCATAGCCGAGGGGCGCGCTCAATATGACGCCGGCATGCAGCAGCTTGAGCAGGGTCGTGCGGAGCTTGCGAGCCGACGCCAACAGCTTGCGGATGCAGAGGCGGCGCTGCCGCAGTATGAGGCGGAGCTGGCCGCCGCGCGCACCCAGCTTGACGAGGCGCAGACTCAGCTGAGCGAGGCCAAGCGCAAATACGAGGCTTCCCTAGCCGCGTATAATGCGATCGACGCAGTATACAGTCAGGCTCAGGCCATTATCGATAAAGTCCGTCAGGACACTGTCGGCGGCGAGCTGATATACGAAATTGCCAACAAGACCATTCAGGCGATGTTCGGCCGCAGCTTTGAGGACATACGCAGCGATTGGAGCGCGAAGCGAGCCGAGCTTGACGCAGCCGGCGCGCAGCTTTCCGAGGCGGAAGCCCAGCTTGCGGACGCCGAGGCGCGTTACGCCGAGGGTGCTGCACAGCTTGAGGCTACGAAGCAGATGATAGCCGACGCGCCCGCGCAGCTTGCCGCTGCGGAAGCGCAGCTGGACGAAGGCGAAGCGCAGCTTCAGGCGCTGAAGAAGCAGCTTGACGACGGCGAAAAGAAGTTGGCGGAATCCGAAAAGATGCTGCCGCAGGTCAAGGCGCAGCTTGAGGCCGGTGAGGCGGAGCTTAAGAAGAACGAGCCCGCCCTGCTCGAAGCCAAGGCGCAGATAGACGCCGGACGTGAGCAACTGGACGCTGTCAAGGCGCAGCTTGAGACCGGTGATTCCCAGCTCGACGCCGCGCTGGCGCAGCTCGGTGGGATGCGCGCCGAACTGAGCAAGACGGAGCAGAAGCTAAAGGACGAAAAGGATGAGCTCCTCGCCGCGTTTGACAAGATCAGCGGAATGCAGACCTCTGTCAGTGAGTACGAAAAGCTTCAGGATGAATATAAATCAGCCCGTCAGGCGCTGCTGTCCTATGACGACATCTCGGAAGACGTGATAAACGGCGATGAGTTGCTGACCGCGGCGAACAGTGCGGCGCGCTCGATGCACGTCGGATATATCGTCCGCTTCGTTCTCCGCGTTCTGATGAACCTGCTGATGCTCGCCTCCGCCGCTGCCGGTGCGGCAGCGATGCTGAAGGCTTTTGACAAGCTGAAGATAAAATATCCGCTGTGGCTCATCGCCGCGGCCTGCGCCGTGGGCGCGATACTGGCGGAGTCCATAAGTCTGGGGCTTGGCCGCGGGCTGCTGTATTCAGCGCTCTTCGTGCTGATCTTCGCGGCGGCGCTCTTCGCGCTGACCTTTGAGAAAAAGCAGGCTGCGCCAGCCAAAGCTGCGCAGTAAAGCTCATATACAGCACAGCGTCCCGCCTTCCGGCGCAGCTGCCGGAAAGCGGGACGCTGTTTTTTTCTGCTCAGAACGAGACTGTCAACGGACTTTTCAGACGCTGTACTTTTGGGCGTATTCCTCGTAATACTCGTCAAAGCGGTGAGAGTGCAGCTCCTTGAGGTTGATGACATACTCGTGGGTGTCATACCTGTCTGAGCACAGCTCTATCGTCGCTATTGCGAGGTTTGAGCTGTGGTCGGCCACACGCTCGAAATTTGCAAGCAGGTCGTTGAACACGAAGCCGTTTTCAAGTGAGCACTCCCCGCTCTGGAGCCGTTCGACATGGTGCAGCTTCAGTTCGTCGCACAGCACATCGATCCGCTCCTCCAGCGGCTCCACGCGATACGCGAGCTCAACGTCGTTTGCGAAAAACGCCCGCGACGCGACATCCAATATCTCCTGCACGGCGGCACTCAGTACGCCAAGCTCATGCTCCGCCGCGCCGGTGAAGCGCAGCTTCTTCTGGTTTATCTCGCGCGCGGCCTCCGCAATGTTCATTGCGTGGTCGCTGATGCGTTCAAAATCGCTGAGGGTATGCAGGTATTTCGACACACTCTCGTTCTCCTCGCGCGTAAGCTCGCGTTCGGTTATGCGCATGAGGTAGGTTCCGAGCCTGTCCTCGTACCGGTCGACCAGTTCCTCCTCGCTCTCAACGTGCGCAAAAGCCTCGTCGCTGTATGTCTTGAGCAGTGCAACCGACGCGAGGAGGTTATTCTGCGCGGCCTTCCCCATATCCTCCACAGTCTGACGGCTCTGCTCCACGGCAAGCGCAGGATGCGCAAGGAAGCGTTCGTCAAGCCGGTCGAATGCGTCGACACGAGCTTGCTCCTCCTCGCCCTTTATCAGCGCGCAGGCCAGCTTTTCAAGCAGGCCGATGGCCGGAAGCAATGCCAAAGCGGTCACGAAGCGGAATGCCGTGTTCACAAACGCTATGCTGACGGCGTTCATCGTCATGTCCATGAATGTAAAGCCTATCGCCGCGTTCGCGCCATAGAACAGCCCGCCGCAGAGTATTACGCCGACAAGCTCTATTTCAAGATATGCAAAGGCGGTGCGCCTGCCGTCGGTTTTCGCATCCAGCGCCGACAGCAGCACCGGCATAGCCGCGCCGATCGCGATGCCGAGGATGACCGGATACGCAGCCGCAAAGCTGACCGCGCCCGTGACGGACAGTGCCTGAAGGATGCCGACCGCAGCGCTCGCGCTCTGCAGAATGCAGGTGAAAAGCGCGCCCGCCAATATGCCGAGAAGAGGATTTGAGAAGCTTGTGATGAGCCGCACGAACGCCGCGCTCTCGCGCAGCGGGGACACCGCAGCACTCATTGACTGCATCCCGAACATCAGCACCGAAAAGCCCAGCATGATGTCGCCCACGTGGCGGCGCTGCTGGCTGCGGCTGAACATGCGCAGGATTATGCCGCACACGGCGATAACGGCGCTGAGCGTGGACGTTGAGAACAGTGCGACCCAGCCGCTCCCCTCCAGCTCAGAGAGACAGATTATCCAGCCCGTGACACTCGTGCCCAGAAGCGCTCCGAGGATCACCGCGATAGCTTGCCGCAGCTTCATCATACCGGAGTTGACGAAGCCGACAACCATCACCGACGTTGCCGAGGACGACTGTATGACCGCCGTCACGCCCGTACCCAACAGTACGCCGCGCAGCGGCGTCCCCGACAGGCGGTACAGCACAAGCTCCAGTTTGCTGCCTGCGACCTTTTTCAGCCCGTCGCCCATCAGTGTCATTCCGAACAGGAACAGCGCCACTCCGCCCAGCAGTGAAATAATATTGTTCAGATTCATTTGCATCCTCATACCGGCTCCCGCACAGCTTTATACAGTCCGCAGGAATATGTCTATAGGTGTCTATTTTATACTAACAATTTATCCAGCCGGCGGCAAGCCGCAATAGCGAACAAATAAATCCGCCTTTTTTAAATACGCTTCGTTCAGTATTGACATTAATTGATTATCGCGCTTGGCCGGCCGTAAATATTTACGTTTTGTTCAACCTCGCAGAAATCCGCCCCGGCGGGCGCGAGCGCTATTGGGACACCGTGCCGCTAAAGTACTTTTTGGACGATTATACCGTTTATACCCGTAAATGCGATGCAAAAGATGTGATTGAGATAGGCACATTTACTGAATTGAAAGCACTTGACAAAGCCTATGATATATAAATAACACAAAATTTCACCAAATCGCAAAAATTTTAAAAGTATCATTTGACTTTATATGGCGACTGTGTTATTTTCTTGTCAGCAAATGAAAAGCTTGCGTGTCTTGAATGAGACGTTTTTCATTCGTTTTCTCACTCTCTTTTCTTTCACAACCGAACGGGAACTCTTTGCAGGCAGGCTTGGAGTTCCCGTTTGGTTTTTTCGCGTTTATGCGCTTCAGCTATGGACAAGGCGCGGCGCAGCGTGTACAATATGTGCAGACATTTTTTGAAGGAGAAATATCATGCGTTGGATCGAAGTAAGCGTTGACACACCGGCCGAGCTTATAGATGAGCGCTGCCAGCAGATGGCGGACATGGGCGCGGACGGATTTGTTATAGAAAACGAGGCCGATTTTCAGAATTTCCTCGAAAATAATCACCAGTACTGGGACTATGTGGACGACGAGCTGGAGCAGAAGTTCGCGGGCGTCAGCCGCATAAAGTGCTACCTCAGCGACGACGCCGACGGCAAGGCCATCCTTGCGAAAATACGCGGCGCATACGGCGCGGTGCAGACAGCGTTTATCGAGGACAGCGACTGGGAGAACAACTGGCGCGAATATTATAAGCCCATCGAGGTCGGCGAAAAGCTGGTCGTCGTACCGGAATGGGAAGAGATACCCGCCGACGGGCGTCAGCCGCTGCGGCTCGATCCCGGCCTGATCTTCGGCACCGGCAGCCACGCGACCACGCGCATGTGTCTCGCCGCGCTCGAAAAATACTGCTCACCCGAGACAACCGTGCTCGACCTCGGCTGCGGGAGCGGCATACTCGGCATCGGCAGTCTTGTACTTGGCTGCAGGAACTGCGTCGGCTGCGATATAGACCCGAAGGCGCCGGACGTCGCGATGTCGAACGCCGCGCTGAACGGCATCGGGAGCGACAGGTTCCGTGTCTACGCGGGCGACATTATCGGCGACGCGTCCCTGCGCCGCGAGCTTGGCAGCGGGTATCAGCTTGTGCTCGCAAACATCGTCTCCGACGTTATCATTCCCCTCTCCGGCTATGTGCGGCAGTTTATGGCCGAGGGCGCGGTGTTCATATGCTCCGGCATAATTGAGGGACGGCAGGACGAAGTCAGCGCCGTGCTTCAGAAAAACGGCTTTGAGATAATCGCCCACTACTGCGAAGAGGAATGGCACTGCTTCGAGTGCAGATAAGCATAGATAGATCAACACCCCGAATCGGTGATTCGGGGTGTTGGCATATTCAGAACGGCCAGGTCGGCAGCCAGCGCAGCAGGCGGCTCGCCGCCGCATTATCCACGCGCATTCCGCTGAGCGCAGGATAGAACATGATGAATACCGCCACGCACAATACGGCCATTCCCACCGCGTACACACGCCAGCGCGGGTTCCACTGCCGCATGAGCGCGATAACGTAGCCCAGCGCGAGGACGAGGAACACGGTGCAGGCGAAGTAGTGGTACTCAAAGGTTATGCGCGTGATGAACACCCAGGGCAGGAGCTGCGCAAGGTAGCCAATAAGGATAAAGGCCGCGCGGCGGTCGCGCTTGGCAGCGGCTTCATAGCCCAGCACAAAGAGTGCGATCAGCCCCGCCCAGCACAGTATCGGATTCACAAACGCGCCGAAGCTCTGCCGCGTGCCGTCCGTGCCGTAATCCAGATAGTATAGTATCGGTCGGATATCGAGCACCCACTGGTACCAGCGCGATGAGTACGGGTGCGAGGCCGTGACGCCGGAGTGGTAGGTGAACATAAAGGTTTGGTTGTCCAGAACGATCTGCGCATACTCCTTGGTGAAGAACGCGCCGATGCCGGTCAGCCCCTTCGCCGCGCCGTAATGATAATACGAAACGTAATATATCGCTGCCGGTACGAGCACGAAAAACACAACGCAGAAGCCGCAGTTGCGTAGAAATTTGCCGAACAAATCTCCGCCTCTCTCATCGTCTTTTCTATGATATGCACGGACGATCCAATGCAGCGCCCATATGACCGCAAGCCCCGCGCCGGCATAGATGCAGGTCCATTTGCTCGCCGCGCCGATGCCGAAGAACAGGCCGGACAGTGCGAGATAACGTTTCTTCCCGTCCTCGCACCACAGGTACATGAACAGGTACATCAGCAGGATGAAGAACACAGCGTAGGTGTCTATCGTGGCGATGCGCGTCTGCACATAGTGCATGAAATCCGCCGCAAATATGACAGTTCCGAGCACAGGAACTACTTTTCCGCCGAAAAGCTTCTTCAGAAATACATACATCACCGGCAGCATGAGAACCCCGAAAAGTGTCCCCATGAAGCGCCAGCCGAACGGCGTCACGCCGAAGAGCGAGATACCGATGCCGATTATCAGCTTGCCGAGCGGAGGATGACTGACCTCATACGGCCAGATGTCCTTCTGGTGCTCTATCGCCGTGCGGACATGGTAGATCTCGTCAAAGTAGCTGGAGTTCATGAAGCTCGCCGCGTCCGGTACATGCTCCTGTTCGTCGCACAGCTCCGGAGCGTCGGCGGATGTTATGACGAGCTGATCGCCGTACGGGCTGTACACCGCGATCTCGTTCAAATACATATCGTTATCGGCGGTTATACGGAGATAACGCACAGGTTCGGTCGTGACCGTATCGCTCAGCTCTACCTCTTTCCACTTGAGCACCGCGACATAGTTCTGCGCAAATTCTCCGGCGTAGTTCCAGTTCTCGCCGTCTTCAGAACACTCAATGTAATAATTGCCGACGTTTATGCCGCAGAACATGCGCAGCTTGCTTATCGGCATGGCGCTCTCAAGCTTCACGGTGACAGTCTCGTTAGGCGAGAAGACATGCGGGTTCTGCGCCGCCTCGGTATCGCCGAGGCCGATGAACGCGACTACCGCGTAGCAAAGCGCGATCACCGCCGCGGCGAGCCAGTCGCCGCGCTTCATTTTGCGCTCCGCAGGCTCGGCGCGTTTCAGCGGGCACTCCTTCAGCGAGGGCAGACCCATATAGAACAAAACTATAAGCAGCGCCGCCAGTATCGGCAGCAAGTAAGTTATCGTCATAGCAGTCATCGCGGCACATGGCCGCAGGTTCAGATTATACGCGGCCGCAGCCGCAATACAGGAAAAATATACCCCAGCGCGGCCGCAATGTCAAGCCGTGCTCACTTCCGCCGGTGCTTCCCGACGTCAAAAATCCCGCTGCCGAAACCGGCAGCGGGATTTGCGTGTCTGTAAGGCTTTAGCCGCGGAGCAGCTCGTGCAGCTCCTTGACGCTCGGAAGGACGAGGTCGGGCTTGCGCTCGGCGGCGTCTACCATGGCCTGATCCGTCTCGCCGGAGAGAACCAGCACGGAACCCGCGCCCGCGTTCTGCGCGACGGCGATATCGGTATAGAGCCTGTCGCCCACGGCGCAGATATGCTCGTTTGCGATACCGGTCATCTCAGAGATAACGTCGATCATGTTGCGGTTCGGCTTGCCGATATAGGTCGGCTTCACGCCGCTGGAAGCGGTGAGCAGGGCGCAAATACTGCCGCAGTCGGGCAGGACCTCGTCATGCGGCATCGGGCAGACCCAGTCGGGGTTCGCAGCGATAAAGGTCGCGCCGCGGCGCAGGAAGTGGCAGGCCTTGTCGAGCTTCTCGTACACCAGCTCCGTATCGAAGCCCTGCACGACGACATCGACGGTCTCTGCATCGGTGTGGCCGTTCTCGTCGTTCACGAGATCGATGCCGTAGCTCACCAACTCGCGGTAGAACGCTTTCGTACCGGCAAGGTACACCTTCGCGCCGGGGTGGCGCTGGTTGAGGTACATACCGGTCGCCATGCCGGAGGTGAACACGTTCTCGGCCTCGCAGGGGAAGCCGAGGCGGCGCAGACGCGTGATATAATCCGTCCCTGCGCGGGAGGAATTATTTGTGAGGTATATGTACTTCTTGCCGAGCTTCGGCAGGTCGTTCATCAGCTCGATCGCGCCTTCGTATACGTTATCGCCAAGATAGAGCGTACCGTCCATGTCAAACAGGAAAAGCTCTATGTCCTTCAGGTTTTTTTCCATTCTTTCTCTCCGTAATTCTTTCTCTATTTATTCTTTAGTCCAGTCGAGCGCACACTTGACCGCACGGTGCCAGCCCTTGAGCAGCGCTTCGCTGCGGTCGGCCGGCATTATCGGCTCGAACACCTTGTCCTCCGCCCAGTTGCGGCGGACGTCCTCAAGGCTGTCCCAATAGCCGACGGCAAGGCCGGCGAGATACGCCGCGCCGAGCGCCGTCGTCTCGATGCACTGCGGGCGCACGACCCGGCTGCCGAGAATGTCGCTCTGGAACTGCATGAGGAAATTGTTGGCGCAGGCGCCGCCGTCGACCTTCAGCTCGCGGATGGGGATGCAGCTGTCCTGCTCCATGGCGCGGGCAATGTCATAGGTCTGGTAAGCCAGCGACTCAAGCGTCGCGCGCACGAGGTGCGCACGGCTGAAGCCGCGGGTGATGCCGACTATCGCGCCGCGCGCGTCCTGATTCCAGTAGGGCGCGCCCATACCGGTGAACGCGGGGACGACATAGCCGCCCGCGGTGTCCGGCACCGCCTCGGCGTACTGCTGGCTCTCCGCCGCGCCGGATATCACGCCCAGCTCGTCGCGCAGCCACTGCACCGCAGCGCCCGCCACGAAGATGCTGCCCTCAAGGGCGTATTCAACGTGATCCTCAAAGCCGACAGCGATGGACGTCACAAGGCCGTTCACGCTCTTGACCGGCTCGCGGCCGGTGTTCATGAGCATGAAGCAACCGGTTCCGTAGGTATTTTTCATGGTGCCCGGCTCGAAGCAGCACTGGCCGAACAGCGCGCACTGCTGGTCTCCGCCGGCTCCGGCGATCGGTATCTCGCCGCCGTACAGCTCGAACTCGGTCTTGCCGTAGACATGGCTGGAGGGTTTCACCTCAGGCAGGAGGCTCTCCGGAATGTCCAGCAGCTCAAGCAGAGCCTTGTCCCAGCACAGCTCATGGATATTGAAGAGCATCGTGCGGCTGGCATTGGTGTAATCGGTCACGTGGACACGGCCGCCCGTCAGCTTCCAGATGAGCCATGTGTCGATGGTTCCGAACAGCAGCTCGCCGCGCTCGGCGCGTTCGCGCGCACCGGGGACGTTGTCGAGCAGCCACTTTATTTTGCTGCCGGAGAAGTACGCGTCAGGCACAAGTCCGGTCTTTTCGCGGATCATGTCGCCGTAGCCTTCGGCGACCAGTTTATCGATGATGGGCGCGGTGCGGCGGCACTGCCAGACGATGGCGTTTGCAATAGGCTCGCCTGTGGCCTTGTCCCAGATGACGGAGGTCTCGCGCTGGTTTGTGATGCCGATGGCGGCAATGTCCGCCGCCGTCACGCCGAGCTTATCCATCGCGGCGCGTGAAACCTCCAGCGTCGTATCCCAGATCTCTGCGGCGTTGTGCTCCACCCAGCCCGGCTGCGGGAATATCTGCCTGAACTCCTTCTGTACGCTCGCGCAGATATTGCCTGCGTGGTCAAAAAGGATGCAGCGGGAGCTGGTAGTGCCCTGATCGAGAGCCATAATATACTTCATAGCTTCAACTCCGTTTATTCAGATATGAGCGACTTTACTTGACGATGAGTCTGGTCATTCTCGCAAAGGTCAGGCGGTTGCGGATTGCGGAGGAAATGTCGAGGAACTCGCCGCGGATGCTCTCATCGATATCAAGCTCCGCGAGGGAGTGCTTCGCGCCGATCTTAGTGTAGAGGTCGATAAGCTCTTCGGCGGTGGGGATGGTCGCGATAACGTCGCGGATCTCCTGCCAGTGCTCCTTGATGTTCTCGGGCGGGAAGGTCTTGAGAACGTCGTTCTCGTTCTCCTTGAAGATGCCGTCGGCCAGGTCGCCGAACACGTCGCGCACCCATGCCGGATCCAGCGGCTCGTAGGGCTTGACCTCGATGGTGTCGCGCTTTGCAAGCTCGTGATATGCGCGTGCGCACATGATGGTGCCGATGCCGACGCACTCGCCGTGCATGCCGTGGGCGTTCTTGAATCCCTTGGGCTTCATCTCGACTAGGTGGGCGACAAGGTGCTCCGCACCGGATGCCGCGCGGCTGTTGGAGAGGATCTGCATGGTCAGGCCGGAGAGCATCTGAGTGTAGGCCATGGCCTCGTAGTCAGGCTCCTTGCCCTCGGCAAGGTCGTTTGCGCAGCGCGCCATGATGTCCAGCGCTTCCTGAGCCATTGCGCACACCTTGGGGCAGAAGTATTCGCCGGAGACAATGTGGGCTATCTTCCAGTCTGCGATGGAGACGTACTTTGCGAGGATATCCTGCACGCCGGCAATGGTCAGGAAGCGGGGCGCACCGGAGACGATGTTGATGTCGCAGATGACCGCGTCCGCCGCCTGCATGGGAATGGACTTCTTCTGGCCGTCGATGATGATGGAGCAGATGTCCGCGGTGAAGCCGTCGGAGGAGACGATGGTGGGGATAGCGACAAAGGGGATGCCGAGCTTCCATGCGCTGTAACGGCCGAAATCCATCAGCGTGCCGCCGCCGACAACGACTATGTAGTCGGGCTTGCGCTCGAGCATGGTCATCATGTTCTCGATGAGTCCTTTCTCGCTGTGCAGTCCCTGTGCCTCAAGGACTATCTCCTGGTCGGCACGGACATGGTGCATGGTGGGCAGATTATAGGTGTTCGTATCATAGATGACAGTGCGGAAGCCGGTAAGGCCGCAGTCGTCCATGTATTTGTCGAAATTTTTGAGCGCGCCGTATTCGCATACGACGAGCTTGGTGCGAAGCTCATGGTCGCGTCCGCATTCGCAGTCGCCGAGGTATTTTGTGCAGTCAAGAATCATTTTTCTTTTCCTCCTGAAAGATGTGTTTTGACGGCCCGCTCGTCATAAAACTTGCGGAGCCGAAAATTGCTTGATGGTATTTTACAACGTTTATACTATTTTGGCAAGGAATTTATAGCGCGAATATGTCATTGTTACCAAAATGTCTATCAATTGTTTAGTTTGTTTGCATGTGAAACACAAAATCTTTAACGAAAAAGACCTGATCTCATCCGAGATCAGGTCTAAAATAGGCTTCTTCGCTGTTTATTTGCATCAGCTCGTCCCAATGCGATTCCATCTCGCGTATCAGCTTGAGCTGTGTGCGTGCACGGTCAAGATTGTGGCTCTCGCGGTCTATGGAGAAATACTTATCGCCGTTTATGTAGTCGGTGAGGAACCTCATGCCGCACTCAAGCGTCATTACAAACGCGCCCAGCGGCAGCACATCGCGCTCCCGCTCGGTAAGGCTCGGGCAGGCTTCGGCAAAGCCGCGCGTGAACACGCGGTACAGGTTCAGATCGAGCCGCACGCGCTCAAGCTCCTGCTCATCCTCCGCCGCGGTGGACGCGCCGAAGCGTATCGCATCGCCGAAGTCGTAGGCAGAGAGTCCGGGCATAACGGTATCAAGATCAATGACGCACAGCGCACGGCGCGTGTCCGCGTCGAGCAGGACGTTATTGATCTTCGTGTCGTTGTGCGTCACGCGGACGGGCAGCTCCCCTGTGTCGCGCATATGCTGGAGCATACCTGCGCGCTGCTCGCGCTCGAGGATGAAGTTGATCTCCGGCAGCACGGACGCCGCGCGGCCGAGGGGGTCGTCGCTGATGGCGGCGCGGAGCTGCTCATATCTCACGGGCGTATTATGGAAGTCCACTATCGTCTCCTGAAGCGTCTGCGCCGGAAAATCGCGCAGCGTGTACTGGAAATGGCCGAACGCCCGCGCGCTCTCGTAGAAGTCCGACGGGGTTTCCGCGCTCTGGAGGCATATGCTGTTATCGACAAACCTGTAAGTCCGCCAGCAGCCGCCCTCGCCGTCGTCATAATAGTTTCTGCCGTCGCGCGTGTCTATATAGCTTATCATGGACATCCGCTCGTTCTGCCTGCGCAGATATGCGCTTATCGCGGACATGTTGCCCATTATCGCGTCAACGTTCGGGAAAACATACTGATTGACCCATTGCAGGACATATTTTGCACACGTATCGGTCGTTATCAGGTAGGTCTGGTTTATGTGGCCGCATTTTATCTGTTCGCACTCCGCCGGAGTTCCGTCCGTCGGGAATTGAAATATCGCATCTTTCATCTCGTTCGCCTTATCTCTTTTTTTCGCTTTTTCTCAGCATCAGCACGGGCACCGCCGTCAGCAGCAGGACTGCCGCGGCCGCGAGGAATATCCCCGGCGTAGGCACGGTCTTGAGCTGGCCAAGCTCCATATAGGTGCTGTCGGAATTGCGGATGACCTCCGCGCCAATCGCGGGGCCGATTATCATCGGCAGCATGACCGCAAATATCATGCGGATACCCTGGAAATGCCCGGCCTTGTCCTTTGGCGTCCAGTCGCGGATATTCGCGCCGAGTGCGGCGGACATCATCATGTACCCGCTCATCATCACGATGCCCGCGACCATAACTCCGGCATTTCCGCGCACGAAGTACATCGCCGCAAGGCCGATGAGCATGATGGCCGCCGCGGGCACGGTGAAGCGCATTTTGCCGACCCGATCGATAAATCTGCCGGAGACGACGCTCACAACGCTTGCGAATATCAGCACCACGCCGAGGACTATCGCATAGTCCTTGATGCCGAGATAGTTCTGGATATAGATTATCAGGTATGGGAAGAACACCTGCACGGCGATCGAGAAAACGCTGAAAGCCGCGAAGGACAGGTAAAGCTGCGGATTCTCACGCACAACAGAGGGGCGCAGGCCGTAGAGCAGGTTTTTGAAATAGCTGTCCCGCCTCGGCGTGAGCCGCGGCGAATCCTTGATCAGCACGAGCGACACGAGTCCGACGACGGATACCGAGACGCCGAAGATGTTGAAAAACTCGCGCCATTTTCCTTGCTGGGTCAGCCCGTCAAAGCCGCCGAAGATTATCAGCATGGAGATGAGCGGCAGTATCGCCAGCACACTCTCCACGCGGCCGCGGTTGTCACTGTCGGTGATATCCGTGACGTAGGCGTTGAAAGCCGCGTCGTTCGCGGTGCTGCCGAAGAAGGTCATCACGCAGTCGAGCACGACCACCATCACCGCCGCAGCCGCAGACGCGTTCGCCGCGGGGAAAAGCCGCCCCGCGTTCTCAGGTGTAATGTAGCCGAAAGCGGCGGTCGAGAGTCCCCAGAGTATGTAGCCCGCGCAGATGAATGCCTTGCGCTTGCCGACACGGTCCGACAGCGCCCCCATGAGAAGCGTCGTCACCGTCGCGGCGGCGGCAGACCAGCCGACCATCGCGGCAATATAGCCGGGGTCGGTGCTGATGGTGTTATAGAGGAACACGTTGAAATACATGTTCTCTATCGTCCACGCGAACTGCCCGAACAGACCAATTAGTATCAGCGTGATCCAGTTCCTTACTCCAAGCCTGCTCTTCATTCTCATCTCTCCTTATAAGTGTGAGATTTTTTGAATTTGCGCTTTGTTATTTCAGATTCTCGTCGATTATGTTCAGGACAATATTTGCCGAGGTTTCAAGGTGCTCAGCAGTTATGTGCTCATAGGGGCCGTGGCAGGAGTAGCCGCCGGTGCCGATGTTGGGGCAGAGCAGGCCGCGGAAGGTGAGCTGCGAGCCGTCGGTGCCGCCGCGGACAGGCGCGGTGACAGGCTCGATGCCCTCGCGGCGCAGCGCGCGCTCCGCAAGCTCGACGATCTCCATGTGTTCGCCGATAAGCTCGCGCATGTTCCTGTACTGCTGGCGCACGGTCAGCTTCGCGGTGCCCTCGCCGTACTTCTCGTTTATGAGCTTTTCAATATGCTCCATCGTCTTTATGCGCTGGTCGAAGGACGCGGCGTTATGGTCGCGGATGATGTAGCTCAGCATCGCCTTTTCTACCGTGCCGCTCATGTCGGTCAGGTGGAAGAAGCCCTCGTAGCCCTCGGTGTGCGCCGGAGTGTCGCCGGATGGGAGCATGGAGTTTATCTCCATGGCCACGAGGCTTGCGTTTATCATCATGTTCTTCGCGCTGCCCGGATGGATGTTGAAGCCGTTGACCTCCCACTTCGCCGACGCGGCGTTGAAGGTCTCGTAGTTTATCTCGCTCAGCTCCTCGCCGTCAACGGTGTAGGCAAAGTCCGCGCCCAGCCGCTCAAGGTCGAGCAGCGCCGCGCCGTGGCCGATCTCCTCGTCGGGCGTGAAGCACACGGCAACGCGGCCATGCGGGCGCTTCTCGTTTATGATGCGCTCAGCGGCGGTCATTATCGCGGCGATGCCGGCCTTGTCGTCCGCGCCGAGAACGGTGGTGCCGTCGGTCGTGATAAGGGTCTGACCCTTGAGGGATGGCAGATGCGGGAACTTTTCGACCGTCAGGCTGCGCCCGCTCGTGCCGAGGACGACGTTGCCGCCGTCATAGTTCTCGATGAGCTGCGGCTGAACGTTCTCGCCGGGGAAGTCGGGTATGGTGTCAAGATGGGCGATGAAGCCGATGCAGGGCTTGTCCTCATAGCCCTCGCTCGCAGGGATGAAGCCGTAAACATAGGCGTGCTCGTCCTCATATACGCCCTCCAGCCCAAGCGCGCGCATCTCGTCGGCCAGCATGTGGCACAGTGTGAACTGGCAGTCGCTGCTCGGTACGCTCTCCGAGGTCTCGGAGCTTGCGGTGTGGGTCTTGACGTAGGTGATAAATCTTTCGTAGGCTTTCATGTGCTTTCTCCTTATGTAAAATTGTTGAATATACGTTTTTTCCGCGTCACTTCAATATTTCCGCGTAGACGAAAAGCCGTCCTTTGCGTGAGGTGCCGCCGGTGCCGGTGACGCTGCCCTTGCCCGCGCCGCGCAGGGAAATTATATCCCCCGCCGATATCTGCGCGTCGGGCTTCTCGGTCGGTTCATAGTTGAGGCTGACATTGCCGAGGCGTATCTCCTTCGCGGCCTCGGTGCGGCTGAGGTCAAACATTCCCGCCGTCACCGCGTCAAGCCGCATCGACATGACGGAAAAGCTCTTTTCCTTCACCTCGCGCTTCGCCTGCGGAACGTCCTCCGGCGCGATATTCTCCGCCGTGACCCCGCAGCGTCCGACCTTGTCGATACTCAGCAGGTGCCGGTGCACGCTGGGCAGGCAGAAGATATACGCCGTGTCGCCCATGACGCGGATATCGCCGACCCACTCGCGACCGACGCCCATGCCCAGCACCGCGCCCAGCCCCTGACCGGGGAAAGTCTCGCTCAGGCCGAGCGCGGCGCAGATCCGGCCGGGCTTCACCGTATCGACGGCCTCGTATTTTATGCCGGAATATATGCGCAGCTGACTGATCTTCTCCTCATGCTCCGCGCCGTCCTCGCCCGCGTAGCGGATAAGCTGCCGCACGGACAGCTCCCCGCCGTTCACGCGGAGGAAGCTCAGGCGCTTGCCCTGCGCGTCGCGCGCGATCTTATACACCCGCGCGGAGAACCCGTCCCCCGCTGCTGCCGGTATCGCGTACTCGTCGATCGCCTGCATGAATTCTTCGACGCCCTCGGTGCGAAGTCCGGAGCCGAAGAAGCACGGGAACACGCGCCGCGTCTTTATCAGCTCCGCGACCATATCGCGGCTCAGCTCCCCGCAGCTCAGATATTCGTCCATCGCGGCCTCGCCGCACATGGCGAGCCGCTCATTGAGCGCGGCGGCATTTTCCCCGAAGTCCACACACTCCGCGTCGAGCCGCCGTTGCAGATCTGCCATCAGCGCGGCTCTGTCACAGACGGGCAGATCCATCTTGGTCACAAATATGAAGGTCGGTATCCCGTAACGCCGCAGCAGCTGCCACAGCGTCTCCGTGTGCGCCTGCACACCGTCCGTCCCACTGATGACGAGAACCGCATAATCCAGCACGCGCAGGCTGCGCTCCGTCTCGGAGACGAAATCGACGTGCCCCGGCGTATCCAGAAGCGTAACGCTGCTCTGCGGCAGATCAATTACCGCCTGCTTTGAGAATATGGTTATGCCGCGGGAGCGCTCGATCGAATGCGTGTCAAGATACGAGTCGTGGTGGTCAACGCGGCCAAGCTTTTTGATTTTTCCCGAAAGGTACAGCATGGCCTCGGACAGCGTCGTTTTCCCCGCGTCCACATGAGCCAGAATACCTATAACAACATTTTTCTTCATGGGTGATATTTTACCAGTGTTGAACAAAAATATCAAGGATAAGTAAACGCGCCGCCCTCCTGCCGTATAGGGTTACATAACATGTCATCGCTATGCATACGTTCTGTAATTGCGCGCATATTTTTATGATATTTTTTTGCAACTATGACTACCATTTTTGTAAATGCTGTGATATAATTACTTGTCATAATATATAATGCTTACAAAATGCCTTAACAGGGGGAAATCACATATATGAAGAAGATACTTGTTCTGGAAGACGAAGCAAATATCCGCAGCTTTGTGGTCATCAACCTGCGCCGCAGCGGCTTCGAGCCGATAGAGGCCGAGAACGGAGAAATGGCTCTTGAAAAGCTCAAGCAGAACCCCGACATCTGCCTTGCCCTGCTGGATGTCATGCTGCCCGATATCGACGGGTTTGAGGTCTGCCGACGCATCCGCGCGACCGGCTCCAAGATGGGCATCATCATGCTCACGGCAAAAAGTCAGGAGATCGACAAGGTTACCGGGCTTATGACCGGCGCGGACGACTACGTCACCAAGCCCTTTTCCCCCGCGGAGCTCACAGCGCGCGTCGACGCGCTCATCCGCCGTCTCGGCGTTGACGAGGAGGAGAAGAACTCCGTTGAGATCGTCAGCGGCCCGTTCGTGCTTAATATCCGCAACCGTACCCTTGAAAAGAACGGTCAACGCCTGAAGCTGACCCAGATAGAATACCTGCTGATGAAGCTCTTCATGGAGAATCCCGGCAAGGCCATGAGCCGCGAGGACATTCTCTCCGCCGTGTGGGGCAGCGAGTTCGGCGGCGAGCTCAAGACCGTCGACGTCAACATCCGCCGCCTGCGCATCAAGATAGAGTCCGACCCGACAGAGCCTGAATACCTCACCACCGTCTGGGGCTACGGCTACAAGTGGGGCTACTGAGCCAAGCGGCGCAAAAATCCATCACTGCAAAACGGAAGTATTATGAATGTTTAAAGACCTGAAAACTCAACTGTTTGCCTCCAGCATGGCGGCAATAGTCCTGCTGCTGCTCGCGGTATGGTTCATCACCCGCGCGATATACACGCCCGCGATAATCATCATCGTTCTGATGTGCATCTTCCTCGTCGGCGTGAACCTCTGGTTCTCGCGCTTTGTGTCCGAGCCTATCGAGAATCTCACCGAGGCCGCGCGCCACATCGCCGCCGGCAGCTACGGAGTCAGAATTGAAAAGACCAGCGAAAACGAGCTTGGCCGCCTTACCGACGAGCTGAACAGCATGTCGGAAAAGGTCGCCGTGGCGGAGAAATCGCGCACGGAGTTCATCTCCCAGGTGTCGCACGAGCTGCGCACCCCGCTCACCGCGATAACCGGCTGGGCGGAGACGATAGCCTTCGACGAGGCCGTGCAGGGCGACTCGCTGCGCGGGATAAACATCATCTCCAAGGAGGCCGAGAGGCTTACGGGCATGGTGTCGGAGATGCTGGAATTCACCCGCATACAGGACGGACGCTTCAATCTCCGCGTCGAGCTTATCGACATCGCCGCCGAGCTTGAGGACGCGATATTCACCTACGGTGAGCTGATGCGTCAGGCCGGTATCGAGGTGAACTACACCCAGCCCCCCGCTGAGATCCCGCTCATCCCCGGCGATCCGGAGCGGCTGAAGCAGGTGTTTCTGAATCTGCTGGACAACGCCGCGAAGCACGGCGGGGACGGCAAGAAGGTAGACGTCGCGCTCACTGCCAACGTTGCGGGCGTACACATCAGCATCCGCGACTATGGCCGCGGCATCCCCGAGGGCGAACTGCCGCACGTCAAGGAGAAGTTCTACAAGGGCAGCTCCAAGAACCGCGGCACGGGCATCGGCCTTGCCGTGTGCGACGAGATAATCACGCGTCACAGCGGACAGCTTGAAATAGAGAACGCCGAGGGCGGCGGCTGCATCGCAAAAATAACTTTACCTATCAGTAACTAAGGAGAAAGCATGGCAAATAATAAAGACTGCGGCTTCCGCACCTCGATAGGCGGACAGGCGCTCATAGAAGGCATACTCATGCGCGGCCCGAAGAAGCAGGCCATCGTCTGCCGCACGGCGGAGGGGCTTGTGGAAAAGGTCGACGAGCTAAAGCTGCTAAAGGACAAATACCCGATATTCGGCTGGCCGTTCATCCGCGGCTGCGTGACCTTTACCGACTCCATGATAAAGGGTATGCAGGCGCTTACCTACTCGGCGGAGCTTGTGCCCGTTGAGGATCAGGAGCCGGACAAGCTCGACCAGTGGATCGAGAAGCACTTCGAGGCCGAGAAGGCGTCGAAGATAGTCATCGGCACGGCGGTGGTGCTCGGTATCGCGCTCGCGCTGTTTCTCTTCATCTTCCTGCCGACCCTGATAGTCGGGCTTATAAAGCCGCTGACGCAAAATCTCGTGCTGAGAAATCTCTCCGAGGGCGTCGTGAAGATCATTATTCTGCTTGCCTATATGCGCCTTTGCTGCTGCGTAAGCGACGTAAAGCGCCTGTTTTCCTATCACGGTGCGGAGCATAAGACCATATTCTGCTATGAGCACGGCAAGCCCCTCACGGTGGAAAACGTCAGGACGGAGTCCCGCTTCCACCCGCGTTGCGGCACAAGCTTTTTGCTTGTGGTCGTTGTCGTCAGCATACTCGTAAACTCCGTCGTCACCCTGACAAACAGCTTTGCGCGCATGGGAGCGCATCTGCTGCTGCTTCCCGTAGTCGTCGGCATAAGCTACGAGATAAACCTCTGGTGCGGCCGGCATGACAACTGGCTGTCCGCCGCGCTCTCCGCGCCGGGCAAATGGCTCCAGCATATGACCACGAACGAGCCGGACGACAGCATGATAGAGTGCGCGATTCGCGCGATGGAGCTTGTCATCCCCGAAGAAAAAGGCAGCGACGCCTGGTAAATCAGAATTGAGGATCGCCGGATGAAAACTTACAACGACATTTATCTTGAAACGCGCAACGCCCTGCGCGCAAGCGGCATCGAGGGCTACACCCTTGAAGCGCGGCTGCTGGTGGCCACCGCCGCCGGAAAGTCCGTCGCGGAGCTGCTGCGCGACATCAATCTGTACACCACCGCCGCCATCGACGCGGAGGTTCAGGAGCTGACGCGCCGCCGCCTCGCCGGTGAGCCGGTCGCGTACATTACGGGAGCTTGGGAGTTTTACGGGCTGCCGATGAAGGTCACGCCCGACGTGCTCATCCCCCGCATGGACACGGAGCTGCTCGTGACCACTGCCAAAGAGCTGCTGCTCGGCCGCAAGATGGACGCGAGAATACTTGACCTCTGCTGCGGCAGCGGCTGCATCGCCTGTGCGCTCGGTCACGAGCTGCCGGCAACGAAACTCGTCGCCGTCGATATCAGCGCCAACGCCCTCGAGATTGCGCGCGAGAACTTCGCGTCGAACCGTCTCGGCTCCCGCGCCATCTGCATTCAGGCGGACGCTACCTCCTCTCCCCCGATGAGCATCGGCCAGTTTGACATGATCGTCTCCAATCCCCCGTACATTGCAAGCGCCGAGATAATGACGCTCGACGCCTCCGTGCGCGACTATGAGCCGATATGGGCGCTCGACGGCGGTGAGGACGGGTACCGCTTCTATAAGGCGATAATCAAGTATTGGAAGAGCCTGCTCCGCCCCGGCGGATTCCTGCTGTTCGAGGTCGGCGAGGGGCAGGCCGCGACGGTCAAGGATATGCTGAGCTCCGCCGGCTTCCGCGCCGTCGGCTCCAGACTCGACACGCTGAACATTGAGCGCGTCGTGATAGGCAAAATGTAAGCGCCCATGGAAAGAAAGCCGAAATTTGCGCTCATCCACGGGATAATAAACGTACTGCTGCCCGTTATACCGGTTCTGATGCACAGAGGTGTGTTCGGCGTCGCGGAAAACACGTGGCAATATATCTGGCTCATCTTCGCGGTGCAGGTCGTGCCGCCGCTGTCCTCGCTCGCGGGGATCGTTATTGCTGGCATTCAGCTTAAAAAGACCCGCGCATCCACCGTCAGAGTCGGATTACTGCTGTCCTGCTGCGGGCTTGCACTGTACATCGTTTTCAGATTTATTCTGAAGATATAATTCAACTGCGAGAAAATCTACTATTATATATAAAGGAGAGCTACACATGGCTGAAAAGAAAAAATCCGTTCCGGTCGTCGCCGCACCCACGACCGATAAGAAAAAAGCTCTTGAGACCGCTATTGCCAGAATCGAAAAGGATTACGGCAAAGGCACCATCATGCGTCTGGGCGACGATATTCCGGTTAACGTTGAGTCTCTGTCAACCGGTTCGCTCTCTCTCGACCTCGCCCTCGGCATCGGCGGCGTCCCCCGCGGACGTATCGTCGAGATATACGGCCCCGAGGCTTCCGGTAAGACTACCCTTGCGCTCCACGTCGTCGCTTCCGCGCAGAAAAACGGCGGCGAAGCGGCGTACATCGACGTTGAGCACGCGCTCGAGCCTGCTTACGCCCGCGCCCTCGGCGTCGATATAGACAGCCTCCTCATCTCCCAGCCGGACACCGGCGAGCAGGCGCTCGACATTGCCGAGTCCCTCGTACGCTCCGGCGCTATCGACGTGCTGGTCATCGACTCCGTCGCCGCGCTCATCCCCCGCGTAGAGCTTGAGGGCGAGGTCGGCGACACTGTCGTCGGCGCGCTGGCGAGACTGATGTCTCAGGCCATGCGCCGTCTGGCCGGTGCGATAAGCAAAAATAACTGCACCGTTATCTTCATAAACCAGCTGCGTCAGAAGATCGGCGTCATGTACGGCAACCCCGAGACCACCCCCGGCGGTCTGGCGCTGAAGTACTACGCCTCCGTCCGTATCGACGTGCGCCGCATAGAGACGCTGAAAAACGGCACCGAGATGATCGGCAACCGCACCCGCGCAAAGGTCGTCAAGAACAAGGTCGCTCCCCCGTTCCGCGAGGCGGAGTTCGACATCATGTACGGCGAGGGCATCTCGAAAATCGGTGAGATAGTCGATCTCGGCGTCAAGCTCGAGATAATCGACAAGGCCGGCGCGTGGTTCACCGTTGACGGTCAGCGCGTGCAGGGCCGCGACGCCGTGAAGGAATATCTGCGCAATAATCCTGAGGTCTGCGACAAGATCGAGCAAGAGATCCGCGCAAACTCCTTCAAGCTCATGAGCCCGCAGGCGCGCAAGGCCGCGCAGGTCTCCGGCCGCGCCGTCGATATAACCGCGTCGGACTTCGACGAGGGCTGATACGGTCATGGTCGTCACCGCCATCAGGCAGACCTCGTCCGACCGGCTGATAGTTACGCTGGACGAGGCGGAGGAGATAAAAACAACTCTGGGCGTTGTGACAGAGCACCGGCTCTATAACGGTGCGGAGCTTGACGACGCGGCCGCCGAGGCGCTGCGCCGCGATTCCGCCCGCGCCCTCGCGCGCGACCGTGCGCTCGGCATGGTGTCGCGCCGCATGTACTCCCGCAAGGAGCTGCGCGACAAGCTGGTTCAGAAGGGCGAGGACGCGGACACCGCCGCCTACTGTGCCGACTGGCTGGCCGAGCACGGCTTTATAAACGATGAGACCTACGCCGCCGCTATCGTGCGGCATTATGCAGCGAAGAATCTAGGCGTCAGCCGCATCCGCATGGAGCTCAGCCGCCGCGGAATAAGCCGCGAGCTGTGGGAGGATGCTCTGGCCGAGATGCCGGAGAACGACAGTGCGCTTGAGCGCTACCTGCGGCAGCACCTGCCCGATCCGTTTGATCTTGCGGCGGTGCGCAAGGTGAGCGCGGCGCTCTACCGCCGCGGTTACTCCTGGGACGATATCCGCACGGCGGTTGAACAATACAGTAAGCAATACGAGGATTTCTGATGAGTACATTCGCAATGATCTCTCTTGGCTGCGCCAAGAATCTTGTCAACAGCGAGCAGATGCTGTACCTTATGAGCGAGGCGGGCTACGAGCTTGTCCCCGACCCCGATGGCGCTGATCTCGCAATAGTCAACACCTGCGGCTTCATCGACGCCGCAAAAACCGAGGCCATAGACAACATTCTCGAAATGGCCGAGCTGAAAAAGGCCGGAAAGCTCGGCGGCCTTATCGTGACAGGCTGTCTCGCCGAGCGGTACAAGGACTCGATACAGAGCGAGCTTCCGGAGATCGACGCCGTGCTAGGCGTTGGCAGCTTCGGCGATATCGTCGCGGCGGCTAACGCCGTCTGCGAGGGGCGCGAGTTCAGTCTGTTCGGCAGCAACAGTGCCGCCGTGGATGAGATTCCCCGCGTCGTCTCGACCGGCCCGGGCTGGGCATATCTGCGCATTGCCGAGGGCTGCAACAATTTCTGCGCCTTCTGCGCGATACCTTATATCCGCGGGCGCTACCGCTCAAGGCCGATTGAGAACATCATCGACGAGGCGACGGAGCTTGCGCAGCACGGGGTCAAGGAGCTTATCGTCATCGCGCAGGACATCACCCGCTACGGCACGGATATCTACGGCAAGCGCAGTCTTGCCCGCCTGTGCCGCGAGCTTGCAAAGATAGACGGCGTCGAGTGGATACGGCTGCACTACCTGTACCCCGACCAGTTTGACGACGAGCTTATCGACGAGCTGGCCTCGAACGACAAGGTCGTCAAGTACCTCGACATTCCGATACAGCACATCAACAACGCCATTCTCAAGCGTATGAACCGCCGTGGGACCGGCGACGAGATACGAGAGCTGTTCAAAACTCTGCGCGAGCGCATCCCCGGTCTTGTCCTGCGTACAAGCCTTATCGCGGGTCTGCCCGGCGAGGGCGAGGCGGAATTCGAGGAGCTGTGCGAATTCCTGCGCGAGGCGCGCATAGAGCGCGTCGGCGTGTTCCCCTTCTCGCCCGAGGAGGGCACTCCGGCGGCAAAGATGGAGCATGTGGACGAGGACGAGGCTCGCCGCCGCGCCGATCTCATTATGCAGCTTCAAGCCCCGATAATGGACGATTTCTGTCAGAGCTTCGTCGGCAAAACAATCCGCGTGCTCTGCGTCGGCTATGACGAAGAGCTTCAGCGCTGCATCGGCCGCAGCTACGCCGACTCCCCCGATATCGACGGGCTGGTGTACTTCACCGGCCGCTGCCCCGAAGGTGAGATGACCGATGTTCTGATAAGCGGCGCGGACGACGGTATGCTTATCGGCGACGAGATATAAAAAGAGGTGTGAGCATGAATACTACCGCAAACAAGATAACTATGTTCCGCATTGTCCTGATACCCGTTTTTCTGGTGCTTGCCTACACGGGGCTGAAGTACTGGGCGCTTGCGGTTTACATAATTGCCTGCCTGTCCGACGTGGCCGACGGCTACATCGCGCGGCACTACAATCAGGTGTCAAACTTCGGCAAGTTCGTTGACCCGCTGGCTGATAAAATGCTGGTGCTGTCGGCGATGTGCTTCTTCATTGAGAACGGCCAGATGCCCGGCTGGGCAGTCGCGATAGTGCTGTTCCGCGAGTTTGCGGTGTCCGGTCTGCGGCTCATCGCCGTGGAGCAGAGCCGCGTCATCGCCGCCGCGCGCTCCGGCAAGATAAAAACCGGCTGCACGATGGTCGGCCTCGGCGCGATGCTGGTGTTCGGCCAGCAGTACCCCGTGGTCAACCTTGTGTGCTATATTCTCATCATCGTCACAACCGTCTATTCCGGCGTGGAATACTTTGTCGCAAACCGCGACGTTTTCAAAGCTCATTCTTGACATGTTTTGGGAGGACATATGAAGCTTTATAATTCTGCAACCAGACAGCGCGAGGAGTTCGTGCCGAATCATCCCGATATAGTGAAGATGTATACCTGTGGCCCTACCGTGTATCATTTCGCGCATATCGGCAATCTCCGCTCCTACATCATGGAGGACATTCTCGAGAAGTACCTGCGCTACCTCGGCTATAACGTCAAGCGCGTTATGAACATTACCGACGTCGGCCACCTGACCTCGGACGCCGACGAAGGCGAGGACAAGATGCTCAAGGGCGCAAAGCGCGAGCACAAGTCCGTCATGGAGATCGCGAAATTCTATACCGACGCGTTCTTCTCCGACTGCGCCAAGCTCAACATCAAGACGCCGGACGTCGTCGAGCCTGCGACGAACTGCATCGATGAGTACATCAAGATAATCTCCAAGCTCATGGACACCGGCTACGCCTATTTTGCCGGCGGAAACGTGTATTTTGACACCTCTAAGCTTGAGAAATATTATGTTTTCAACGACTTCAACGAGGAAGACCTCGCGGTCGGCGTGCGCGAGGGCGTTGAGGAGGACAGCAACAAGCGCAACAAGAACGACTTCGTCCTGTGGTTTACGAAGTCGAAGTTCGAGGATCAGGCGCTCAAGTGGGATTCCCCGTGGGGCGTCGGCTACCCCGGCTGGCACATCGAGTGCTCCGGCATCTCGATGAAGCACCTCGGCGAGGATCTGGACATCCACTGCGGCGGCATCGACAACGCCTTCCCGCACCACACCAATGAGATCGCGCAGTCTGAAGCCTACCTCGGCCACAAGTGGTGCAACTACTGGATGCATGTGCTGCATCTCAACACCAGCAGCGGCAAGATGTCGAAATCCAAGGGCGAGTTCCTGACCGTATCTCTGCTTGAGCAGAAGGGCTATGACCCGCTGGCCTACCGTCTGTTCTGCCTCCAGAGCCATTACCGCAAGTCTCTCGTGTTCACATGGGAGAACCTTGACAACGCTCAGGTCACCTACAACAAGCTCGTTGCCAAGGTCGCAGCGCTCAAGCCCGACGACGGCGAGCTTGACGAGGAAGCGATGACTGCGCTCCGCGCGAAGTTCACCGCCGCGCTCGACAATGACCTGAACACCTCTCTCGCCGTCACTTCGCTGTACGACGTGCTGAAGTACAAGACTAACGACGCGACCAAGCTCTATATGCTTGCGGACTTTGACCGTGTACTTGGGCTTGACCTCATCAAGAAGGGCGACGCGAAGCGCGAGGAGCTGAAGAAGCAGGCCGCGGTCGCGGGGCAGTTCACCGTCATCTCCGAATCCGGTGAGGCTGACGCTGAGGTCGAAGCGCAGATCACGGCACGTCAGGACGCGAAGAAGGCCAAGAACTATGCCGAGGCCGACCGCATCCGCGACGCGCTGAAGGCACAGGGCATCGAAGTCACCGATATCCCCCACGGCGCAAAGTGGAAGCGCATATGATCACAAGATAAAAGCGAGCGGAACATCCGCTCGCTTTTTCATTCCTATATAGTATCGGTTAACAAGGGCAGACACGCCTGACAGCGCGTCTTTCCGTCTCGT
>ERZ772867.367-NODE-367-length-63982-cov-8.373426_pt1 | contig 63982 bp, 60 predicted proteins | sample MGYA00511341_ERZ772867 | MGnify/ENA primary metagenome ERZ772867 (study PRJEB29015, sample SAMEA2737707) | human gut metagenome | biome: human gut; feature: human-associated habitat; material: faeces | place: China | collected 2012 ... | reverse complement strand
TTTGAGTATTAATAACTTATTTAATAATCGTCTCGTTTTAACGGGACACTAGTGATCCGAAATAAATTCCGCCTTAGAAAAGTCTGATGTTGAGGTATGGGGAATATATCTCAACAGAATAGGTAGTTATAAACATGTGACAGGGATTCGGGATTTATCACTTATCTCTAATCAAATTTATAGCTTCTTCAGGTCTCATGACAATGCGATATTGTATTATGTATGCGATGATATAGCCGATGTTCCGATGAATGCTCGTAAAAAGGCAGAAGGCTTTTCGGTACAGTATTATCGTAACAGACTTTTTACAAGTTTGTTTCAAAAGCTTCAAGGGTTATTAGATATGAATGTTGTTGATTTACCAATTTGCATTGATGCTTGTGGTAACGATATGTATATTCATATAATGGTTCGCGAAGAACAATTGGATGTTGCTAAGAGAACCGCATGGGAAGAATCCCTGTGGAAACTATGGGACAGGGCTTTCAAACTGTCGTAGAGGAGATGAAGACGGTTAACTCGGAGTTGCAAGAACTAAAGAGCCTGAAGAAATCGAAAAAGACCGATGACATCAAAAAGAAGATAGATGAACTGAAGAAAAAACAGAAAGACTTGAAAGAAAATAAGCAGAAAGTTCTCTTTGAGGAACTGCAAGGTCTATCGAAACAAGTCAATAGCTATGCCTTTCACTTCAAACTCGAAAAGGTATGGATTGGCGACAAGATGGGATTCAAGATAAATTCCAAGAATCACGCCCAGCTATTCGCCATGAAGCAACTGCAAACTAACTTGCAGAAAACATTCAAGGTCAAGCAAGCCAATCGTCACCTTATCATGACGAACATCAAGTTGCTGCTGAAAACCAAACGACCATACTACATTATCCGCACAGATGTTTCTTCTTTCTTCGAGTCTATACCACAAGACCAGCTTCGGCATACCATCATGGACAACACTTTGCTATCATATAAGTCAAAGGTTTTCGTAAATGCTATTCTCAAAGAATACGAGATAGAGAAAGCGAAGTTGAAAGATGATGAGCGTGATGGCATGAAAGATGGTTGTGGCGTACCACGTGGCATAGGTATCAGTTCTTTGCTTTCAGAAATCTATATGCGTGACTTGGACGGCAGTATCAAGAAACGTCCAGAAGTTATCTTCTATGTGCGCTATGTCGATGATATTTTCATGCTGCTGGCAGAATTACCACAAGGTAAAGATTTGAAAAATTATTATGGTGACTTGGCAGAAGAATTCAAGAAGAAAGGACTTAGTTTGAAATCACCAACTGATGTAAAATGTTCTCTTTTTAATTGTTTCGAGCATAAAGATGAGACGTTCGTAGTCTCTTATCTTGGTTATAAATTGACAATAACAAAGAAGCCAAAGACAGGCTGGAAGTCTGCCGATGTGATATACTGTATGTCTGACAACAAGAAAGAGCGTATTACAAAGCGAATAGACAATGCCTTCAAACATTTCGATGCGACAAACAAATACGATATTCACCAAGCACGCAAGGATTTGGTTGATTCTCTGAAGTTGATAATAGGCAACGTGAGACTGCACAAGTCGAAGTCTGGCATCAAGACAGGTCTTTACTACAATAGCGACTTGTTGGATGACAAAAACGACTTAGAAACTCTCAACAGCTATTTATATAGTAAGAAGGTAAATCTTCATAAGTATCTGTTCCACAAAGAGGATGAAAAGAAAGCCTATCTTACAGCACTATACAGCAGGATCAGAAAGTTTAATTTCGTGACCGCTTGGGACACAAGGAAGATGTATGACTTGAAAGACAGCCGTATGAAAGAAATTATGGGATGGTTGAACAATGAAAAGAAAGAGGATAAAACTGCGCTATAAAAAAGAGAGGGTTGTATTCTCTGATGTGCTGCCATACGAGTTGCCCATCACCTTCACCAACCGTTTCTTTTATCGCTTCTTGGTCAAGAATGAGGTGGAATACATTATCGAACCGCTTGACCATAAGAAAAACAAGTTGAAATGGAAAGACGGCATGAGTATAGCAGCACGCCAAGTGCTTGCTATCTTGTTTGGTATAGACAGTAAAAAAGTGATGAATCAAAAAGTTACAGAAATCACCGTTCGTAATGAGCCATCCATTCCTTTCACCTATCGTATTATACACAAGCGAGGCAAGTATCGTGAGTTGGCAGTGATACATCCTGCCGATCAAATCAAGATGGTCAGTTTCTACGAGAAGTACAAGAGTTTGATACTCTACTATAGTCAGCAGAGCCGATTCTCCTTGCGCCATCCGCATGCAGTAGCTTGCTACTTCTATTATCGAGACCGCTTACACCATACCCTATTGGGCAAACGTTCTGATGATTTGGAACTCTACTTCAATGAGTATGAGAACTTGAAGACTTACTTCAGTTACAAACGTTACACCCAGATATACCGCTTTTATGAGGATTATCGCTATCAGCGAGCCGAGAAGAAGTTTGCTCACTTGCAGAAGTTTGACATACAGGCTTGCTTCAACAGCATCTACAGCCATTCCATCGCTTGGGCTACCAATGGAGGCAAGGCTACATACAAGCGTTTCTTCAAAGGTGGTGAGGATGGAACATTTGGGGCCGTTTGGGACAGCTTGATGCAAAAGATGAACTACAACGAGACCAATGGCATTGTCATCGGTCCAGAATTCTCACGACTCTTTGCGGAGGTTATCCTGCAATACATAGACAAATGCGTAGAGAACGACCTCTACGAGAAAGGCTACAAATGGAATGTAGATTACGAGTGCTACCGCTATGTGGATGATCATTTCTTCTTTTACAACAACAAAGAAGTCTTGGAAGCTGCCCGACAAAGCTACGCCTATCATCTGAATGAATACAAGATGACCATCAGCAACGAGAAAACGGAAGACATAGACCGTCCTTTTATCACTCCTATTTCACGAGCCAAACTTGCCATTGACAAACTGATACATGATACTATCACAATCAATGTAGATGATGACCTGCTCAAAAAGGACGAATCTGAGGACGATGCCAAAGACATCGCAAAGGAATCTGCCGAAGATGAAGAAGATGAGCCAATTGACAAAGAACGTATTGAGAAAGCTCTTGCCAAGAAACATACGCTCTATTTCCGTTCTTCATTCTTCAGTTCCGTCTTCCAAGACATCTTGAAGACAAATAATGTGGAGGCAAAGGATGTTCTGAACTATACCATTGCTCGTATGGGAAACAGGTGCGAACGTATGCTAAAGAAGTTTGACCGACTTTATAAGCCCTTATGTATGGCTGATAATGTTACAGACATAACGCCAGACATGAAAGAGCAAGCGGAACACCGAAAGAGCATCATGGAACATGAACTGTCCCTGTTCCTCTTCAATCTACTTAACTCTACTTTCTTCATCTATTCCTTCAACAAGCAGTTGAACAGTACCTTGAAATTGGTCAACCTCTTGAACACGATAATAGTGTATCTTGACACCGACTATTTCAAGCTTTCCAAGGACAAGAAGGATAAAGAGGAAAAGAAAGACAGAGCACTTATCAAGCACACACGATTTACGGATGATATACGTGCCAATGTATTCAAGAAGATACAGGATGAAATCAATGTGGCTTTTCAATGCTGCCGATATAGTGAGGACACCCAGTTGGAGACTCTTTACTTCCTCATTACCTTGCGTAGCATGAGAAGTAAATATCATCTATCCGTGGCATCTATTGAAAACTATATAGGAGTCAAGACGAATGAAAATGGTAGCAAGGAACTTCCTGACATGAATGCTATTTCTATCACCTTGTTTCTCTATTACTTCGCAGACAAGAGAGAATTTGACGAGCTAAGAACGCTCATTGTAAACAAGGCTTGTGAGCGAATCAAGAATATACCAATGGAACTTCACAAAAAGACTTCCGAATTTGTCATCCTGCTGTTAGACCTCATGGCTTGTCCTTACTTGTCAGCAGAGAGCAAAACTAAAGTTGGTGAAGCATTTGGTTTGACTAAAAAAGAGATAAAGAATCTGTTGAGATACTTCAAGAATGGTCGATATATGTTTACCAACTGGAAGAAACTCAATGTAACAAAGGAATTGAATGCGAAGATTTCGCAGGAAGTTTATGCCTGAGTGCGCTCAGGCATAAATAGAGGGCAGACCACAATACCCAATATTTACCCACACACATAGGTCTGTTCTGGCGGATACGAGCCACAAGAGGGGCTTTGGGTATTGAGTCCCTTTATTAATAAGATTACGGCAAAAGCATACTGATTATCGATAATATATAAGCTATGTGGAAAGATATAGAAACTGCTGAAGATTTGCTTGGCTATCGTTTTCATGCCAAATTATTAAAAGATATAGTTTTGGATGATAACATGTTGCCAACATCTATTGGTATATTTGGTAACTGGGGGTATGGTAAAAGTAGTTTGATGCTTCTGATGCAAAAAGAGGTGGATATTGAAATTGCCAAGCAGAATAATGCGGGTAAGGATTGGCGTGTTCTTCAGGTGCGTTTCAATGGTTGGCAATACGAAAACTATGAGTCAACAAAGTATTCTCTTATACAAGTACTTTTAGATTCTGTGGAATCCTATCTTTCTGCAAATAAAGATTTCTTTGAAAAATTGGATGGGCTTTTGCGTCGAATCAATTTACTGAAGGTAGGTGTTTTGTTATTCAAGAAATATGCTTGGAGTCAAATTCCTTCTGAAATAAAGGATCATCTTCCATCTTCTGATGAACTGAAAAAGTGTATTGATGTTGATAATATCGATAAATTTAGGGCAGAGTTTGTAAATGATCGAACATCCTTATTTGTCACTTCTTTTAGAAAGTTGTTTGGGAGCATAATAAAAGATGCTCAATTCAAATCAGTCATTGTTTATATTGATGATTTAGATAGGTGCTCTGGTGAAAGAATGATTGAGTGTATTGAGGCTATCAAACTATTTCTCAATGTTGATCATACAGCCTTTGTGTTGGGCGCTGATGAGAGAATGGTGGAGTTGGCTATCAAGGAACATTATCCAGTTCAAGACCGAAACAAATCGGTTATTTATAGTCCATTTTCGGATTATTTGGAAAAATTGATACAGATTCCATACCGCTTGCCAAAATTGTCATTCGGTGAGCAGGCAACATATATAATGTTCTTGCTATTGAAAAGTAAATATCCAAATTACTTTGATGGAGTTCTAGCGAATTATTATGAGTTTAAGGATAAGGAACCTTTTAAGGTATATACTTATAAACAATTTAAGCAAGATTTAAATGGTCGAACTATACCAGATGTTGAGAAACTTTTAGAGATAGTTCCTATGATGAATAGGTTTCTCAATGGAACTCCAAGACAGTTGAAACGATTTTTGAATACTTTTGATTTGCGTTTGCGAATGGTTAAGGTTGCTAGTATGCGTGAGATAAATGAAATTATTCTGGCTAAGCTGATGTTACTAGAGTATAATTTTAAGTATCAAAAACTATTTGAGTCATTATATGGTATGCAGCAAACAAATCAAGGAACAATAAAGGATATTGATAAGGTTGAAAGCAACGCCAGACAAAATAAGAATTTGGGTGATAAACGTTGGGAAGAATGGGCTGATGATAAGTTGGTTTGGGAATGGCTAAAAGTAGAACCAAGCCTTATGGGAGTTAATCTAGCTCCATATTTTTGGATAGCAAGAGACTCTCTGAAAAATTCGGTTCCTGTAGAGAACTTAGTTTCAAATTCTGTTAGACTTTTATTTCAAAACCTTCTTCATAAACAGTCTGCTCGTGTAGTAAAATCAGTATTACAAGAAGAAATGGTAAAATTTGATGAAACAGAGCGGCAAATGCTAATATTATTATTGAATCAGGAATTGATTAAAGACCCCAATAATAAACAGGTGGTGCAGTTGTTTCAAGCAGATGAATCTAACTTAGTTGTCCAAACTGAAGAAGATTGCAATTTGTTGTTCGATAACATCAATACATTAGTATTGTCTCCATCTTGGGGAGTTATATTGGAAAAGCGTAAAACAGTTGATGCTTGGAAAAAATTTATAGAAACAAGAACTTTTGATGAAAAAGTTAAACGATTAATTTAAAAGTTGAAATTATGGGAACATCTCAATCTTTGAAATTAAAAACGACTCCTAATTGGGCATCGGCAAAAAGAGCAATGACAACAATTGTTCAACATCGCAATGAGGTTAATCAGCAACATGTAAATAATCTCTTGCGTAATGAGGCTAGAGCAATTATTCATGACTCTAATTCGAGTTATGGTAGTTCTGGTGGAAGAGTAACTAAGAATTTCATTAAGTTCATTTCTACTGTTCGTAACAATGGTTTAGCTGCTTATGTTGAGCAAGAAAATCCAGATTTAGAATTAGGTGATTTAAGCGTTAAGGACTTACTTGTTTTAATTAAAAGACATGTATCTAATCCGGATCCCAATTCAGATCACTCCACTCTGGATGATATTGCTGCTAGAACAGCTTTTGAAAAACTAGTAGGAACCATTTTTACAGATGTTGAGACTACTGGCGATATTGAAAATATATTGCTTAACGCAACTGATGAGCAGCTGGAAGGATGGATGATAGAATTTCAAGTGGAATATATTATGGAGTTGAATGGAATATTGTTTGAGACTCAAATTTTCTCAAAAGGTGTGGATCCTGATCAAATAGCAACACAAATTCGTGGATTTATTCGGGTTAAAATCAATGAAACTTGCTTGGATCAACTCCATAATGTGAATCTCTTCTCACCGGAAGGTGAACATTATTTAGAAAGTCTAACTCATCAAATTATGGAAATATGGGCGCAAGAGTAAATGTAAGATTTGAATTGTCGAATAATTCAAATAGCAAAGAATTAGGTAAGTTTATATTGCTTAGCTCCGATATTGATGGTAATCCTATAGAGGCAGCCCTAAACTTTGACTTCTATCCATTGTGGGAGTTCTCGCAAGATACATCATCTGCTTATTTTGATGTTTTGCTTTTAGGACAGATAGTATATTCAACAGATAGAATACTTAATCGTCTTACATTCTCTGATGATGGTTGGTGTCGTAATATAGAGTTGAATGATGTACCTGTAGTAAATGCAGACTTATTTAATCAGCATCGACAAGAGTTCAATACGGCTTTGAGTTATTTGACAGGAGACAATTGGACTGTGTCTTTTACGCAAATGCCTCCACTTGAATATACTCCGGAAATAGAGCATCATTACAATGAAGATGAATACGAATGCGTCTCCTTGTTTTCGGGTGGATTAGACTCCTTGATTGGTTTCATCGATAAGGCGTCTGATTTGCATGCAGGCAAGAAGGTCTTGTTGGTATCTCATTATGATATGGGAAAAGAAAGCATGGATCAAGAAAGAATATTCCATTCATGTGCTGCAAATGAGTTCTTTAATGGAAAGTATACATCCATCAAGGCTAAGATAGGGATGAAAAACTGTATAAAGGAAAGAAAAGTAAAATATGAGAATACCTTTAGATCTCGTTCTTTTCTGTTTTTCGCAATGGGATTGTATTGCGCCAAACGTATATCTGCTACGCAAGAAGTGATAGTTCCGGAGAATGGTACCATTTCTATCAATATACCTCTATGCAAATCTAGAAGAAGCTCATGCAGTACAAGAACAACGCATCCAGTTTCCATGAAATTGATCATGCGTGCATTGGAAAATGTTGGTATCAACAACGCATTGGTTAATCCATATCATTTTAAGTCGAAGGCCGATATGATGATAGATTGTGCCCGAGATAACAGCAAAAGACATATTTTAGAGGTCTTAAGTCCTTTATCTTGTTCTTGTGCAAAACGCTCACATAATCGCTGGTGGGATAAGGACGGGGAATATATCCATGCAAATCATGTCCATCATTGCGGAATGTGTATGCCGTGCATCTATCGCCGGGTTGCTATGAATGCCATTGGTCTAGATGATCCAGCTGAACTTGGTACAGATATCTTCCAACCTACTCGTCATTTCAATATAAATAACTTGCAAAGCAAAACCAGTTTGGATGTAAATCTCCTCTTACGTTTTATTCGCAAGATAAATAGACCTGCAGTTGAGAATGAGTTGTTGGCAGAAGGCATTGATGAAAATGAGCTTGATAGATATGTTGATCTAGTAATGCATTCTTATCAGCAAATCAAGGATTGGATTTCCCTTAAAGCGGATGATAATATAAAACGAAAGGCAGGTATTTTATGATAGATACACATTGTCATTTTGATATGATGCCCAATCCTGAAACGTATATTCGAGAAAGAGAACGACAGGGTGATATAGTCATAGGCATGACTAATGCACCTAGTCATTTTCAGATGGGATACCAATATGTGCAGCGTTTCAAGCATATACGTCTAGCTTTGGGCTTTCACCCATTGTTGGCACATGAATTGCAAGAAGAACTGTCTTTGTTTGAGCGTTTAATAGATAAGACATCTTATGTCGGGGAGATAGGATTGGATTTCTCTCGTGAAGGTGTGTTAACTCAAGAGATACAGATTAAAAGTTTGGAAAGGATATTGGCGATAGTATCTGGTAAGAACAAAATAATCAGTGTTCATTCTCGCAATGCAGAACAGCAGTTGCTTTCCCTATTGAAAAAATATCATATTAAGAACGTTATTTTCCATTGGTATTCTGGTGAATTGTCCTTAGTTCCTGATATTCTGGATGCAGGTTACTATTTCTCTATCAATGAAGCTATGGTATCCACTTTAAAAGGAAAAAAAATTATAGACAATCTTCCATCTGATAGGATGCTGACGGAAACAGATAGTCCATTTAACAGAAAGGACAATTTGAATAACGTTTATTCATATCTTGGTAAGATAGGATGTAATGAGCAAATGATCTATAATAATTTCAAAGGATTAATTGCTAATTTATGAAGATGACTGAACGACAATACATTGGATTACAGAAAGTTTATACCAATGAGATGTAATTTTCGCTATCCAAAGGCGGTCCCATCCCGCATAATATGGCGTAGACCTTTGATGGTCCGCCAACCTTATAGCGTAGCGGTTCCGAGCACCGGAGGGCGGTTACATCCTCTCGTCCCTGAGGGAAGAGAGGCTTGGTGAGAAAGGTGGAGCCTTCTTTAATGGTAAAGAAGGACGGGATGATTTTAGAAATCTTTTACTCATTTTATCCGAGACAGATATAATTTATCTTATAATGTGAGCAATTGGATACATGAAACGAATGATGATATCAAGCCATTGGAAAATTGACAATCATGTGATGTAATCAGAATGAATACAACGAACAAAGGGGAACGACCAAAGACTGGTTGTTCCCCTTTGTTCGTTTAGAGGCAATTGTATCAGGTGTATCTGTCATCTCTGATTTTCCCATCAATTATCGGCTTGCGGTATTCCTGCAAGGTGCGGCGACTGAGCTTTAAGTGCGCGGAGAGTTCCTGTGGACAGACAAAGCCACCGCAAATGACATATATAATAAAGTAGATGATGCCAACGCCAAAATACTGGCAGCCCTATAAGCCACAAAAAAGAATAAAAAGAGGGATTTTGTAAAATGAACCAAAATGAACCATTTTTCCTGAATCTTTACATGAGAGATACAGAAAAACCGAAAACTTTCGTTCAATCAACGACTTAGGAAATTATGTACGAAAAGAATAGTAAAATAATGTTGATTTTCGTAGAATGATATTAATTTTTTAACACGCATAATTTGCTAGTTTCCAACAATTTTCGTATTTTTGCAAAGAGATTCTGTGTCTCTTATATCGAGATTCAGATGAACGTCATCAAAAAACGAACTTGATTCGCATGATGAAAGAGACAAATATACAATCACAGGTTTCGTCCACTATTGCAGGGGACGACGGCGAAGCCATGGCAAAAAGTGACGGATATGTAGCTGAAAATGGTTTTGTAGCACAGATCTGAGATCTGACGCACTTTGGAAAGACGTGTCATGATCAATAGCCGTGGCAAACGTGTTATCCGTGAGGCTGTCTTTCTTACCACCTTTGTCTTTGTGAGAGTTGAGGACAAAAATCTTAATGAAATCCGCTTCCGCTCCGATGTTTATAAGATGCTTTCGGAACCAGGCAAAAGTGCCCCATATGCTATCCCTGATACCATATTCGACAATTTTCGCAGAATTGTAATGACAGGCAAGGCTGAGATACAGAACCACCCTATCAAAAAGGGTGACAAAGTGCGTATTATAGACGGAGAACTTGTTGGAGTTGTAGCCTATGTGCAGCGTATTCAAGGTAAGAAAGCCATTATTGGTGATGAGATTAGAAATATCTGTGGTGCGACCATTGAGATAGATAAGGATTTTTGGGAGTTTTGCAAATAGTAGTTTACGTTAAACTACATAAGTACCCTTCAAAGTATGCATAAGTTAAGAACCTCCATAAGATGTTTTGTCATAATGCCTTTTGCGTGTAGCTTTGATAAAGTTTTTAAAGTCTATAGAGAAACGTGTAAAAGCATGGGGGTATATGCATACCGTGTAATAATGCAGTCACTATAGATATTCTGAAAAATACCTTTGATGGCTTGAAAAACAATGATTTTGTAATAGCTGACATCTCTAACAATAATTGTAATAACATCCGAAAATATGATTTATTCATCATACCAGATACTCATTCTTGGAAAATTAAGTAAGCTGTCTTCATGTATGCAAAGTTGCATTGAAAAGGCATTCCATGATATACAATTGTCAAAAGATAGTTATAAAATTATAAGGTCTAAAGAATTTAAAATCAATACCTTAGGTGTGAATCCAACAGTCGCTTTGTATTTTACAAGTGAGAATAAGACATTGGATTTGGAAGTACTATCCCAGTTAAAGGAGAAAGCTGTTGTAATAATCCCTATAGTTGACTCTTTCGATAATGCAGTATTTTTGCTGCCTGATTGTTTGAAAGAAATCAATGCCGCTTGCATTGCAGACGAGAATGATACTGATGGGCAGATAGAAGTGACGAACCTTGTCTTGTCTAATCTTGGTTTACTAACGAGGGAAAGAAACATCTTTATCAGTTATAAGCGTATGGATTGTCAAGATTTGGCGAATCAACTTTACGATAAGTTTCTACACGCTGGCTATAATGTCTTTTTAGATACGGAGAGTTTGTCTGCAGGTGTGGTATTTCAAGAGTCCTTACGACATCGTTTAGCGGATTCTTTCGCCTTGGTTTTGTTAAACTCAGAGCATTTCTTTGATACTGATAGCAAATGGACATTGGAAGAATATATGCTTGCCCAAAATCTGAAAATCGGAATCTGTTCCGTGTTGTTGCCAGGTATTAATATTCGTAGAGAATTGAATTTCAGCGACTTCTTACGTTTAGAATCAACTGACTTTACAGATGATACCAACAAATACCTGAAGAATTCTAAAATCGACGAAATAGTCTTATACATTAAATCGATATATGCAAGATTGTACGAGTCTCGCAAACAGGCTTTAGTGAATTCTTTTACAGAAAGCTTACGAAAGCAACGGATCGTTTTCGTACAACAGACAGATGGGACGCTCTTTATCTCTACTCCAAAACTTTCCTGTAAGGTTATTCCTTTGATTGGAATACCTAAATCATGGGATTATTATGTCACTGATATCAAACGGCATAACAATAAAGACATTCCTGTGTACCTTCTCTATAACAATCAATGTATATTGGACGAATGGCTAAAGCATTTGGCTTGGTTGGAAGAAAAGTCTGGTGTTCATTCCATTAATATAAATGATAGTTTAATATGGATACAAAAAAACCTGTAATATTCCTTTCGGCGAGTATGCCGACAAAAGAACGAGATCATCGTTTTTTTGATACAGCTGACTTCATTGCCATACGTGATGCTGTTGTGGCATTGGTGAATGCGATTATACCAAATTTCCGTTTGGTATGGGGAGGCCATCCGGCCATCACGCCCATTATTCATGACATATTCAAAAAGCGAGGTTTCGACTATAATAAGTATGTGACCATTTATCAGTCTGCATATTTTGCAGGTAATATGCCTAAAGAGAATCAACATTTTGACAACGTTGTCATAACAGATGATGTTCGAAAGTATGAAAATGAAACTCAAAACATAGCGGCAAGTCTTTTTGTTATGCGCCAACGAATGTTGACAGACTCGCCAATTTTTGCTGGATTTTTCATTGGTGGTATGGAGGGCGTTCTTAATGAATATGAACTACTGAAGAAATACAATTCTGAGGCAAGAATCTACCCAATAGCTTCAACGGGAGCTGCAGCTCACATACTATATGATAATTTACAGAAGCAAGGGAAAATCAATAATACAAGACTCCTGAATGATTATTGTTATTCTTCCTTGTTTGATGATATTTTAAACAGATAAAATTATGAATATATTTACAAAAAATAAATTTGAAAATGCGGTAAATTCTTTGTCCAGGCAAAGAATGACATTTTCAAATATACTGAATGAGACTCGAAGTTATGCTAATGCACGTTATGGACAGAAAACCATATTTCTGTCTCATTCTCATCACGATGCCCGATATGTCAATATGACCAGGGCTTTCTTTGAACGCCTTGGTATCGATCTTTATGTAGATTGGGCAGACGAAAGTATGCCGACTTATACTTGTGGTTACACAGCGTTGAAAATCAAAGAGAAAATACGAGAAAATGATTTTTTCATACTGTTGGCAACAGATTTGGCTCTATGGTCTAAGTGGTGTAACTGGGAATTAGGTATTGGGGATACATATAAATGTGTTTCCGATAGACTTGCCATCTTGCCCTTGGCAGATGATTCTGATAATTGGAGAGGTAATGAGTATATTCAGACTTATCCTTATATCAAAGGACCTGATTCTTCTATTTGGGATGATACGCCATCAAAATATTTGATTCATTATCCAGATGGTCAAGAACGTTCTTTATTAAATTGGCTACAAAAATAGTATCGGTATGGGACACAAAATTTTTATTTCATACAAATATGGTGACATATCTGTAAAAAGATTGGCAAGAACTCCATTGTACACAGCGACCAAGGTGCGTGATTATGTAGATGAACTTCAAGACAAGTTAGCAGAAGAAGACCATATCAACAAAGGAGAGTTGGATGGCGAAGACTTGTCTGATTTTAAAGATTCTACGATAGCGTCAAAACTGCGTGATAAAATATATGATAGTTCCATTACAATAGTATTCATTTCTCCACAAATGAAAGATTCTACACTGTCCGAAGATGAACAATGGATTCCTTGGGAAATATCTTATTCTCTTCGAGAAGCAACGAGGAACGATAGAACAAGCAGGATGAATGGTGTTTTAGCTGTAGTCTTACCAGATATAAATGGTTCTTATGATTACATGCTAGAAAAGAAGAATTGTTGTAAAGAAGGATGTACTTTATGGCATACAAATAAATTGTTCAAAGTGCTTAGAGGCAATATGTTTAATCAGAATAATAAGATTTCTCAGAACTGCTTAAAAGGAGACAATGTTTATAAAGGTTATGCCAGCTATATACATATGATTGAATGGAATCGTTTTATTTCCAATATAGACTTTTGGATTCAAGTTACAGATGGAATTAGAGAAAAAGCCTATAATTACGATATACATATAAATGTATAGTCTTATTATAAATAATGTCTCACACAAAATATTATACTTGAAATAATGGAGAGTAAACATTTAGATTATGTGCAAAATGCAATAATAAGAATGGCTGACAATTCCTTTAAAATAAAGGGATTATGTGTAACAATAGTTTCTGCTTTCTTGGGCTTGTGCATAAAATATGAAGAACCGAAATTGTTGCTGATATTGTGTTTCCCTATAATCATTTTCTGGTTATTGGATGGATACTATTTACAACAGGAAAGAAAGTTTAGATGTATATACAATAATATGACAGATAATCCAACTTCATGTAAAGTTGAAATACCTCCTTTTGGTATGCCATTGAATGATATAAAAGGAAAATACTTTAAGTATATTTCGTCACTGTTCTCTAAAACAGAATGTATTTTATATATATCCCTCTTAGTATGTAATTTCATTTTGTATTTTATTTTACGTAATATGTAATTCTATATCTTAAATATTGCAAACTAATGGCAAAGAGACAAGTATTTTTCAGCTTCCATTATAGCAGAGACTCTCGTAAGCTCCAGAAAGAGCTCGGTTGGGAGCCTTCACTCCAGTTTGAGGAGGGAATCGATAAGACCGTGAAGTGGTATTTGGAGAACCAAGAGTGGATGGACAACGTCACTTCTGGCGACTATCAGAAGTATTATGAGAACATGTATAACAAATGATGATTTTCAATGCTTTAAGGGTGTAACATCATTCGTTGTCATTAGAAAATAATAAGTAAAAACTATGAAAATTAAAATATTTTTTTCTTATAGTCGTATAGATAGAAGTTTCTTAGATGGTGTTCTTGCAAGGTTTGGTCATGACTATGCACTTGTGGATAATTATGTCCTAGAGGATGGTGAGGAGGTGTGGCCAGAAATCCGTAAGGCGATAGAGGGGGCAAGTCATTTCGTGTTCCTAATGTCAAATGCAGCCTTAGAGTCAGAGTGGTGTCAAAAGGAACTTGGCTTTGTGAGAGATCTATACGACAATGACGAAATTAAGTTTTTGTCTTTTAGAATAGATGAAAGTGTAGATTTAGAAAATTTAGGTCGGAAACGTTGGCTTAAAAGTATTTTGACGAATGGGCTTTTTAAGCCCAAAATGTTAGCAAGAACACTGTTGAGAAAAGTGAGGCTTGATATATGGAAACAGTTTCCTGAACTGGAAAAGAAAGCAAATCTTTTTATAGGAAGAGAAGCTGAAATGGGTAAAATTACTCAGGACTATTATGAAAATGTTTATGTATCTAAGAAGGCCTTGATTCTTTCAGGAATTCCACATATTGGAAGAAGAACTATTTTACGACAGTTTATAATCCGAATTATTTCATCAAATGCACTTACTTGTGATATTATAAATATTAAGCTAAAAGACAATGATGATTTGTTTGATTTGGTTCTTCAACTAAATGATATTACAGAGCATTATGATTATGAGGAATTAATAGAATTGCTTAAACCAGGTAAGGAGTCTCGCATAAAATGTGCCATTGAACTGTTGAATGAACTTTATGAAAATAATGTCTATGTTATTATAGAAGATGACAATTGTATAGTTCGTGGTAATGGAAGATTAACACATTGGTTTATAGATGTAGTTAAGAATAAAAATTTAGTTTCTCATTTACATTTTTATGTAGCTTCTAAGTATACTCCAGTAAGTACCGTGAGTCAAAATTTCCTTGAAATTTTAACATATTCTGTAGGATCTTTGGATAGAAAACGTATGCACACATTATTCAATGCTTATTCTAAGATTTGTGATGTTAGCCTTCTACCAAGTGAAGTTGATAGCTTTTTGGATATAATATCCGTATATCCAGAACATGCTTTTTTTGCTATAGATAATGTGAAAAAGTCAATGTATCCTATAGCTTTAAAAAATACAAGAAAGCGTGTTGAGTTATTTGATGGAAATTTTATAGACATAACAACCGAAATTCAGCAAAATAAAAGTTTATATAAGTCTTTATTGACATTGTCTTTATTTGAGTTTATCAGTTATGATACTTTAAGTGAGGTATTAGGCCGAGATTGTGTGGAAGATATAGAAACATTATATCACTATTCTTTAATCGAATTTTTTGGTTCTAATGGACAATATATTTGTTTAAGCCATGCTTTTGGAGATTATTTGAGACGTATGAAATTACGTTTGTCAAAAAATGAAATTAAAGAAATAAAAAACAAAACTCAAATGATTTTACTGAACATGGATGAACATCTTCCTGATATGTCTTTCCGTCTATATGCGACAAAAGAACAGATACGAGAGAATAGTAAGAAATTAGATGAAAAGTATCTTATTCCATCTTTAGTATTGAAGGTTGTGACAGAAGAATACTATGAGAGAAAGGATTCTAATGTTATAGATTTGTGTTATAGATTGTTAGATAGTTTTAATTGTAACCAATATGATGATATAATGCGCAGTATTCATTATTGGTTGTGTTGTGCTTTATGTCGTCAAAAAGATAGCCGGTTCTTGCAAGAGATTAAATACTTTGATGAGGATTCTTATTCTCATTACTTTTTGTTTGGCTTTTATTGGCGTCACAAGCAGTGTTATGATAAGGCTGAAGAATTTTATGAGGAAGCACTCAAAAGAAGATATGATAGTGAGGACATCTCTTATATTTCAAAGGCACAACATGAAATGGTAATGGTTCAAACTCATTTAGGACATTATTCTCGTGCATTAGCTTTGGCAGAAGATAGTTATATCCATGCAAAAACAAATACATATCATATTGAGTCTTATTTTCGATGCCTTGTTAGGTCTGCTACACCAGATAAACAAGTTTTAAAGCAGCTTATCAATGAGATGCGTCATTCGCAAGATGTACATAAAAAAGTGATAGGAGGAACCATGGAGGCAGAATATGAGTTCTATATTAATGGAAATATTCAAGGGGCATTCAAAAAAATAGATGAAATTTTAGAAATGGCAACTGATAGTTATCGTAATTATCCGTTGAGGTCTCTTCATGAAATGTGTAAAAGTATGGATAATTTAGGATACTATAAAAAAATAGTTTCAAAACAAAAAATAGAGGAAAATCCTTATTTTGATGAAGTTGATTAAAAAGAATAAAACTGAGTTTTGTGTTTAATAAGAAAAAGATATTTTAAATGAGTACATTAATGTTGTAAAAATAATAATGAAACAGCAACCTTTATCTGTATATGCCCTTTTCCATTCAAAGAATCCAGAAGGGCAGAAAATATATACTGAGCTTTACAGCTTATTATGTAGAGACATCAACAATCCATTCATGGATGGATTGGATATACCTGTATTCTATGCTTCTGGCGTTGATAACATCAATCCATGCGTGGAGTCAAAAAGCCAGAAGAAAGTCTACCTTGTTTTCATTGATATCAACATGTATTGTTCAGATTCATGGCGTAAGTATATTAATGAAATTATAAAGAGTGCAGATGAAAATACAAAAGTTATTGCTGTCAAGCAGTATAAGCATGCTTTCTCCATGAACAAGTGCTTAGGTGAGACACAATCAATTGTTGTTGGTGAAGAAGATGAAAAAGGTTCCATTTTCTTGTTCGAGCAAGATAATTGGGAAGTTTTCCAAACCAGACTTTTCGATTTACTTATTCGCTTCATCAGCGGAAAAGAAACTGATGCGCTGTCTGTTTTTATAAGCCATTCTAAGAGAGATAAAGGAAACAAAGGAGAACAGAGCGCAAAGGCTGTTAGAGAATTTCTTTATTCCGATACAAAGTTGAATTCATTCTTTGATGTTCATGACATCCTTGATGGTTATAAGTTTGGTGATCAGATTATAAATAATGTTGAAAATTCTGTCCTTTTGATTTTGTTTACCGATTCTTATTCCTCTCGTGAGTGGTGTAGAATAGAAACTTTAACGGCAAAGGAAAAGAAAGTACCAATCGTGTTGGTGAATATGGTAGAAGACAAGGTAGATAGAACATTTCCTTATATAGGTAATGTACCAAGTATATCATACAAAGGAGATTGGCGTCCGATAATCAATCTTTTACTTCGTACAACTTTGGATCAATGTTATGAGAAAAAGTTATTGACTTCTTTAATTGCTGATGATACAACTGAAGAATGTCTTCCTTACCCTCCTGAGGCTTATAATTTATCAACTATAAAAAAGAATACAACTAAACTATTATATCCAGAGCCTCCTTTAGGAAATGAAGAGCTAAAAGTATTGCGTGGAATATGCAAACAAATGGATCATGATATTTCATTTGTTACTCCAATGGCGAACTTAACTTCAGATTTAAATCTATGCGATAAAAAGGTAGCCATATCTGTATCTGAGAATGATGAATTGCCATCTCTTGGTATAGGTGGAGAGGTCTTGAAAGACTTAACTATAGAATTGACTCGCCATATTATAAAGGCTGGTGGTCATTTGGTTTATGGTGGTGATTTGCGCCAAGATGGTTATACAGAATTATTCAAGGAGCTGTCTAATCAATATGGGCAAAAGGAAAAATCAGATTCTGATGTAGTTTATATAGACAACTATCTTGCCTGGCCATTATATAACAATTTGACGTTGGAGGAAAAAACTGACTACCTTAATTCTAGAATACAGCTTATCCCAGCAGAAGCTGGTGATAATGTTACGGAAGAAGAAAAAAGTGTGTTTGTTCCACCTTGTTCGTTAGAGAATAGATTGAAATGGGCAACTTCCTTAACTTCAATGCGCAAACAAATGGCGAAGGTGATAAATGCCAGAATTGTTATTAGTGGTAGGACTTCAGGATTTAAAGGCTATATGGCAGGTGTCACAGAAGAATTTTTGATAGCAATAGAGAATAACCAACCTGTATATCTTATCGGTGGCTTTGGTGGTGTTGCTCATCTTCTTGCAGATATCATAGAAAAGAAAATAACTTTTGCTACGATGCGAGATGTAGCAATGTCCGATGATAATTACAAAGAACTTTATAATTGGTGTGTAGAACATGGGATGCCAATAAAGTATGCGAAATTAGGAAATGTAAAAATATCAGATTTGAATAATGGTCTGTCATATGAAGACAATAAGACTTTATTTCATTCTGTTGATATAATGGAAATTGTTTCTTTAGTGCTGAAAGGACTAAAGGAAATAAAATAAACGTCTATGAGTAATAATGTTTTTATATGCCATCATAGTGCCGACGTTCCTAAGTTGAGAGATTTGCTTGACAATCTTAGAAGTAAGGGCTATGACGTAAGAAGTAGTTCTCTTCAGGAGGATAAGGACAATAAGGTTGTTCATAAAGGCAAGCATGTTGCGGATGCAACAGTTGCTCGCTATATTAGGAGAGCCATAAAATGGGCAGGTACATTTATTGTATTGATAGGAGAGCATACTCATGAACGAGCATGGGTGAATTATGAAATACGAAATGCTCATCTTCAAGGAAAGAAGATAATTGGTGTTTATAAGTATGGATGCGCACAGAATGCAGAACTCCCTGAGGCCTATAAGCGCTATGGAACTTCACCTATAGGTTGGAATTCTATAGATAAACTGGCAGGAATGATAGAAGGAAAAGTTGAACCAGCAGAACTGCCTGATGGCTCGGCTTCAAATGGTAATATTTATCCAATGATTTATATAAAGTGTAAATGATGCATTTGTTTTCATATAGAGTTGAACATGATTTTGGTTTGGCACCGAATCCTTTTGGTGGAACCATCTCTTTCGCTGTTTGCAGAGGTGATATTCGTTCGAATAAGTTTATGCAAATTGGCGATTGGCTTGTCGGTACAGGAAGTGTTTCTATGAAAAATGAGGGAAGGTTGATTTACGCAATGAAAGTTGAGGAAATCATAAGTTTTGATGAATATTGGAATGACCCTCGTTTTCAATATAAGAAACCATATCTAAAAGGTACCTTAGTGCAGATGTATGGAGATAATTTTTATCATACAGTAGATGAGCGTATGGTGCAAGAACCTAGTGCACATTCAAACCCAGATTTGGAACAGAGGATAAAGCTTTATAATAAAGATGTTAAGGGAAAAAGAGTTTTGCTATCTAAGACATTTTATTATTTTGGAGATAATTGTCCTTTAATTCCGACAGAATTACAAACCATATGTAGTTCTGGTAGAGCTTATAAATATAAGAAAATCACAGAGGAACAAATAAAATCTTTTGTTTCTTGGCTTGAATCAAACTATACAGTAGGTATTCATGGAGACCCATGTAATTGGAAAGAATTTAAACTTCCCAAGTTAGACATTTACGATGATGGAATCGAATAAGCCAATCATTCCCAACGACGATGTCTTTCGCTATTACTTCTATTTCATTCAGGAACGGATGAATATGTTTTGGCGTAGATGCGATGGAAAGCGAGTTTTGACAAAAGACCCGATACTTCGGGAATACAAATTTACCAATGTATATCGGGTTTGTGATAGAGTGAGCCAATATCTACTTCACCATGTCATATATAATAAGGTGGAAAGATATAGCCCGGAAGATATGCTTCTTCGCATACTTATCTTCAAGATCTTCAACAAGATTGAGACCTGGGAGTATCTTGAACAAACTTATGGTGAGATTACAATCCAGCACTTTGATGTCAAGAAGTTAAGTGCTTTGTTGAGTGAAAGGCAGAGATATGCACCGATATTCAATAATGCCTATATGATGACAGGCTCCCATAAGCGTTATGACTATCTGCCAACGAAGCATGAGAAATGGCTGACGATGGTGAAGGAAGAGGTTATAGGAGAAGGCATCATAGATAAAGTACTGAAAGCACATTCTCTGGAAGAGATTTATCAGTTACTGAGGGGATGTTCTTTCTTGGGAGGCTTTCTGGCTTATCAATATACTATAGACTTCAACTATTCTCCGTATATCAATTTTGATGAAAACACTTTTGTCATAGCAGGTATAGGAGCCATTCGTGGTATCAATAAATGCTTTATATCCCATGGTAATAGTTACGAAGATGCCATTAGATATACAAAAGAGCATTTCACGGAATTGCAAAAGAAATATGGTTATATAGAGTTCAAACCTTTGAAAGGTCATGAACCGACACTTTTGGATTTACAGAATTGCTTTTGTGAAACCGATAAATTTTTAAGGGCTAAGATGCCCAGCCTCTTAGTAGGCAATAAGAGAATTAAGCAGAAATATAAATCGCAAGGCGATTCTATATATTATATGTTTCCACCTAAATGGCACGTGAATTCCTTTCATGAACATTTAAAGGTAAGTGAACCCACTTTATTTTAAAATATCAACTATGTTGAGTGAAATATCTATTGAGATCTTACAAAGATGCCCTAATCGTTGCATCTATTGTTCATCTCATTCTAATCCACAGGCTACACATATTATTTCTTTTGAAATCATCAAGAATATAATAGATGATGCCAAGAGTCTCGGTTGTAAGACAGTTTGTCTTTCTGGTGGAGAACCATTCCTTCATCCGCAAATATTGGATATTATCAGCTATATAGCTAAACAGCAGTTAATTTGCTATGTTTATACCAGCGGCATATATATGAAAGATGAAGTTTACTCTTCATTGCCAAATGAGTATATTGAAGCAATAAGAGGTATGGTAGATAAGGTTATCTTCAATGTTGAAGCAGATTCTTCTACTCTGTATGACAAGATCATGGGAACGGATGTCGGTGGATTTGATATGATGAAGAAATCGATTAATGATTGTGTGTCGAGTGGCTTGGTGGTTGAAACACATGTTGTTCCGATGCAAGTCAACTTTAAGCATTTGAAGTCGATATTCGAGATGTGTTATCAGTTGGGAGTTTCTAAGGTTAGTATTTTGCGTTTGGTATTGCAAGGAAGAGCTTTGGAAAATTTGTCACTAGTAAAATTTACTGGTGAAGACAGTCGGGAAGTAACAAAACAGATTAAGGCATTGAAGGAGGCATATAAAGGAAAGGTAAGAATTGGTTTACCTTATTCTGACAGTAACTGTCGTATTTATTGCAAGGCTGCATCCGATAAGATAAATGTTCGATATGACGGTAATGTATATCCTTGTGAAGTATTTAAGGATGATCTTTTGAATGCCAAACTCGGTTGTGAACCAGATAATGTATGGAAAGATAGTTTCTATAATATATACAAAAGCTCTCCTTATTTGAATGTAGTTAGAAAAAGTATTGAAGCATTTAAAAAGGAAGAAGGTAATGAAACATGTTATGGACAATTTAAAATAGGAACTTATGAAAAGTGATGATAAACGTTTTTTAAAACAAGTATTGGACAAAGTTGATGAGTATAAAAGATCTCATTCTTGTGCATCGAAAAACAATCCTATTGATGATGAGGTAATAACTCAACTTCAAACTATTCTGGGTAAGATTTCTGATGATGCATTTGATATTTTCCGCTTCAAAAAGAATTTGATGAAGCTTTGGAAAGAAATGTTGGAAAAATCAGTTATTTGTTTGAGATTTTTTGATAAGAGGGAGCCTTTTCAACAGCATGCGGATAAAGTTCCATATGCATATGGGGTAGAAAAATTATATGATTATTTCTTGAAATATAACAATTTTGAGAAAATGCTTTATGGTGGCAGTGAATATTACCGTGATCATATGGTTCATGTATTTAGAGTTTGGATTATAGGAACGGATATGTTACTTAGAGATAATGCTAAATTTTTGAACTCCATAAAAATATCCGATGAATTTGAAATAAATGGATATGAAAAACTGTCGATTTGGACAATTATAGCACTTACCCATGATTTAGGGTATCCACTCGAAAAGGCTTTGCAAATAATAGATAATACAAAGGATATGATGAAAAGCTTTATTCAAAATCCGGTATTAAATTTAGACTTGACCTTTAGTGGTGTGCAAAATACGATGAATGATTTTGTTTTGCGCTTTATGAGTTCAAAAATGTGGAAAGTCAAGAATATAGAAAATTCAAATTTGGAGTATTCTAGAAGTATAGAACAGCAAGCTTTTTATGCGGCGAGGTTACAACCTAAGTTTTATTTTAAGTTCCAAAAATCCTTAGAGCAAAATAAACATGGTGTATTAAGTGCCTTGTTGTTGTACAAGATGCTTCTCTATTTCTTGGAATCAGACTTTAGTACAAATGAAGATTATGCTTTCGAAAAGGAGGAAGCGCGTCAGTTTTATATGAGAAGAGAAATCTTGCGAGCAATCTCATCGCATACTTGTCAGGATATATACCAGTTACATTTATATAGTTTCTCTTTATTGTTGATTATTGCTGATGATGCCCAAGAATGGGGTAGAAAGCAAATATCTGAACTATATGTGAAAAAGGCAACAGAGTATAGCTTTAGTGGTATAAAGTTGAACCAGCAAGAAGGGGCTAAAACCAAGTGTACTTTAAATGAAAAATATGTTATAGAAGAAAGCGAACAGTTAGAACAAATATTCAAACAGTTTATTAGAATTTCCTTGAATTATAATGATTGGTTTAGAGATGGGCAGGATACAGGTAAGCGAGATTTTGATTTTTGTAAAAGTACTCAAATAGAGTTGAAGGTTGGAGATGTTGATAAAGATATTATTCTTGATTTGAATATTTCCAGTAGTAATGCTTCTACAATATCAATTCAATATAATAAAGATGAGTGTGCTGATTTAGATATAGAAAACATTCTAAAAAAATATTTTGGCGATAAAATAAAATATAATTCAGAGAATACTGCACAGACCAGGCAATTTGCAACATGCATAGTTGGCGATGTGAAAAGGTTTAAGGAATTCAAAGAATTTGAAAAGTTGATTTGCGATTAAGGTTGTTTTATTGGTATTTATGGTGCATCTGTAATTCTATTGGCAAGAAGTTGTTGACTAATAGATAAATAAGGCGGTCCCATCCCGCACAATCTGGCGCAGACCTTTGATGGTCCGCCAACCTTATAGCGCAGCGGTTCCGAGCACCGGAGGGCGGTTACATTCTTCCCTTTTCGAGAAGGGAAGGCTTGGTTAGGATGTGGAGCTCTCCTTGTAGGAGAGACGGAGAGGTTGAAAAAACTCCTTCTTTAACGTTAAGGAAGGTTTCTGTCCCCTGTAAGGGGAATCGAAAGGGTCGCAAAGACTATTGAAGGTAGGTTTTCGAAAATCTTATCATGTCCCTAAACCCATGTAATTATAACTCGAACAAAAAGGTGAATGTCAAAGCTGCCTAATTGGTAGCTCTAGCAATACCAATTAATAATATGCTTTTTTTGAAAAATGTTGGATGTGCTAACTGCTGAAAATCAGTAGTTACATTCTAACGGTGGTTTACTTAAAATTGAGATTAGACATGGCAAAGTATTATGTTGAAGTCATATTTACGAATAGAAGACCAAATTGCGCAATAGGCATACGCAACTCATCCTATTATAGAAGTAATGGACGACAAGATACCTTTACTTTTAGAAATAATGGTTTTACAATTGAGGCAGAGAGAAGTTGCAGCTATTCTGATGGTAGCATATTGAATAATAGTCAAAACTCATTGAATGGACAAATATTGAAAGGCTTACTTGTTTATTATGCGCTTGCGTCAGATTTTCCTAAGTTGAAGAATATTTCTATTCTGAGAAAGCGTCAGCGAAGATTGGGAGATTTTGTTTATACTGAGACTTTAGGGTTTCAACAGCCGCTTACTCCAGGAATTGTACGAAATTTACATTTGTCACAAGCAGATGTTAATGAAATCCTTGAAGAAACCGATAAAGGTATTGCTGTAAGGACCGCTTTAAGTTACTGGCTTAAAGGTGTTAATTCACAAGATAAATATTTTAAGTTTGATAGATATTGGAAAGCATTTGACCGTCTTTTGTTGCATCAAGGAAATACAACACGAGAACGTGATGGAATTCCAGCAATGAAAGCTTTGATACGAGGAAATGCAGGATTGTTTGTGAAATCTACAGAAATGACAAATACTGCCTCAGATGGTTACATCCGTAAGTTTAGCTGGAACAAATTACTATATAAATGCAGTAAAAGATATACAAAACCTGAAGATATTTGTAGGCGTGCAACTGAATATTCTGATAGTCGTGCAATAAGGTTGTTTCTGAGTTTAGTATATGGACCAAAAGTACAAACTGCATTGAGTAGTGCGGGGCTTTGGACAAATGTAGTAAATCATTTTGCTGCTAATACTGCTACTATATGTGACATAGATATAGTTTTGTTATTGTCGCTTTCTTATACATATTATCTTCGTTGTAAACTGTTTCATGGCGAAGTTCCCGATAGTACGTTTAAATTGAAACCTACTGATGAAGATTGGGAAATTGAGGAATTGGGCAAATTACTAGAAATAGTAGTGTTTGAGCTATTAGAGCATAATCATATATTTAGATAACAGGGCAATTTATGATTATACAGTTTAAAATGTCAAATATCAAGGGCTTTGGTGAATTATGACAAAAGAACAAGTTTTAGCGCAGCAACGTGCTGACTTTGCCGTAGCAAAGTTCATAGAAGAGATATTAGTATCTGGGCATATAAAGGAATATACCTTTGATGAAACCAGAGACTCTGCTTTAGAATGTGCTAAGCAAAATATTGAGGCTTCATCTCTTACAGAACGAGAGAAATATGTGGCAAAAGAGAGTGTAGATAAAACTATACATGAAATTGCTAAGATATTTAAGAAAGGGATGATACAATCAGGAAGATTAATAGAAACAAAATGAAAGGTAATGATTTAGGCGGTCCCATCCCGCACAATATGGCGTAGACCTTTGATGGTCCGCCAACCTTAGAGCGTAGCGGTTCTGAGCACCGGAGGGCGGTTACATCCCCGCTTCCTGAGGAAGAGGGGCTTGGGGAGAAAGTGGAGCTCTCCTTGCAGGAGAGACGGAGAGGTAGAAAAGACTCCTTCTTTAATGGTAAAGAAGGACGGGATGATTTTAGAAATATTTATTATTTAAAGAACAAGATTTATGCACGACATACAAATCATAATCATGGCTGGCGGCGTAGGCAGCCGCTTCTGGCCTATGTCAACCCCCGATTACCCAAAGCAGTTCATTGATGTGATGGGTGTCGGCCGTTCCCTCATTCAATTGACAGTAGATAGATTGAAGCCAATCTGTCCTGTCGAGAGCATGTGGGTAGTGACAAACGAGAAATACATAAGTATAGTCAAGGAGCAAATCCCTGATATGCCAGTCGATAACATATTATCAGAGCCGGAGGCTCGCAATACCGCTCCATGTATTGCTTATGCCTGTTGGAAGATCCAGAAGAAGCATCCTGATGCCAACATCGTGGTGACACCATCCGATGCCCTCGTCATCAATACTTCGGAGTATCAGCGAGTGCTCAGCAAGGCATTGAGCTATACTTCCGATAAGAACGCCATCGTTACTGTCGGTATCAAGCCAAGCCGCCCAGAAACAGGCTATGGCTATATAGCCTCAGCAGAGCTAACATCCGTAGATGAAATCTATAAGGTTGAGGCATTCAAAGAAAAGCCAAACCTGGAGACAGCCGAGCAATACCTTGCCGCCGGCAATTACTATTGGAATGCCGGAATCTTCGTATGGAACATCGATACCATCAGCAAGGCAATCCGCACCTTCCAGCCTCAGCTTGCCAGCATCATGGACGAGATGGCACCTTCTTTCTATACTGAACAGGAGAAAGAGGTAGTCGGCAAACTCTTCCCAACCTGCGAGAAGATAAGCATTGACTATGCCGTGATGGAGAAGTCTAAGGAAATCTATACCTTGCCAGCCGAGTTTGGTTGGAGCGACTTAGGCAGCTGGGGCAGCCTCCGTACCTTGCTTCCACAGGATGAGGCTGGCAATGCCAAGGTAGGCAAGGACATCCGCTTGTATGAATGCAAGAACTGCGTGGTTCATGCAGCCGATGAAAGCAAGGTGGTAGTTCAAGGCTTGGATGGCTATATTGTAGCCGAGAAACACGGACAGCTACTTGTTTGCTCATTGAAAGAGGAACAGAGAATTAAGGAGTTTGGAAAATAAAAAAACTGCGATTGATTTGCTATTATCGAAATTGAAAGCAGTGAGGATACCTCAGTACCGTCTTAGATAGAAGTTTAAGAAAGTGTGGCTCAAGGGTATAAAAATAGTAAAATATTAAATACAAAATAAATTATGGAAGAAAAAGTAATAGAATTGATTGCTCGTGTACTTAATGTACCAACAACAGAAATCGATATGGATACCGAAATTGGTGAACCAGATGAGTGGGACTCTCTTCATAATGTAGAGATTATCTCTCAGTTGGAGAAGGAATTTAATGTGAAGATTACATCTGATATGATTATGGACTTAGAGGATGTGTCCGATATTGTTAGTCTCATTGAGGATTTGACAGAATAATATAATCTTAGAGTTCTGAAAACATTACGAGACGGTACAATAGAACAATATAGTACAAAGGATATTTATATGTTAGAAAGTATCGAAAAACAAATATGGCACTGGGCAACCGTGCAGCCCGATAAGATAGCTGTAAAAAGTGGAAAGAAATCTGCGACATATCTTCAGTTATGCCAACGCATCCTGGGAGCAAGAGATTATTTCAAATCTCAATTATCACAAAACGAAGGAAATGTTGTTATTCTGGCAGCTGGCAAGCAGATAGAGTTTGTGTATGCATATTTTGGCGCACACTTAGCAGGATTAAAGGTTGTTCCTATTGATGCAGCAACAAATCCTACCAGATTGGATTATATTGTGAAGCAAACGCATGCTAATCTTCTGGTTGGTTTTGATGAGAGCGAGCAGGAGATTGCTAAGGCTAGATTGAAAGACTTTGCAGAGTTATCTGCTGATTTCTCTACACCTTTGTTTTCTGATGGAAATGAAGTTGCAGACATCCTTTTTACAACAGGTACTACAGGTAAACCTAAAGGGGTACCTTTGACTTATGATAATGAGGCTGCTGCAGCAAGAAATATCAATGAGTTTATTGGTAATTCACAGGAAGATGTTGAACTTCTAGCTCTTCCAGTCAGTCATTCCTTTGGCTTGGGTAGAGTAAGATGCAGTCTGTCTAAGGGAGCGACATTAATCCTGCTCGGTAGCTTTGCCAATGTAAAGAAGATATATCGCACGATGGAGGAAGACCATGTAACTGGTTTCACAATGGTTCCTGCCAGTTGGAGATACCTCAAAAAACTTACAGGCGATAAACTGGGTGATTTCAAAGATCAGCTTCGATATATAGAAATGGGCAGTGCCTTCTTCTCTAAGGATGAGAAGCAGGAACTTGCCGATCTGCTTCCTCATACCAGAGTATGTATGCACTATGGCTTGACAGAGGCTTCTCGTTCTGCTTTTATGGAATTTCATCAGGATAAGGCTCATTTGGATTCTGTAGGAAAGGCTTCACCAAATACAGATATCAAGGTGTTGGATGAAAATGGAAAAGAGTGTGCTGTTAATCAAGAAGGTGAAATCTGCGTAAAGGGTGATCATGTAACTCATGGATATCTTGATTTGCCAATTGAGGAATCTTTCTTTGGTGATTATTTCCGTACTGGTGATTGGGGATATAAGACAGCAGAAGGATATATTTATTTAATAAGCAGAAAGAAAGAACTGATTAATGTCGGTGGTAAAAAGGTAAGTCCTATAGAAGTAGAAGAGCAGTTATTCAAGATTTCTGGTATAGCAGATTGCGCTTGTATTGGCGTGTCAGATGAGGAAGGTGTTCTTGGCGAGGTTGTTAAGGCATTCATTGTGAAAGACAAAGATAGTGGCATTACTTTTGATGATATTAAAAACCAACTGAACGGTAAACTAGAGTCTTATAAACTTCCTGTTCACTATGAATGGATAGATGAAATACCAAAGACTCAGAATGGAAAAATTCAACGAGGTTTATTAAAATGATTGATATAAAGAATAAAAAAGATTGTTGTGGTTGTCATGCTTGTGGTGATGTGTGCCATGCCCAGGCGATTACTTTCCATACCGACCATGAAGGATTCTGGTATCCAGAGGTAGATAAGGAAAAGTGTACTGATTGTCATCTTTGCGAGAAAATTTGTCCGATGATTAACATCGACAAGTTGAAGCATAATGATTTGTTAGAGCCAAAAGTTTTTGGTGGTTATAACAAGGATATTGTTATTCGCTTTGATAGTACATCTGGTGGTATCTTTACTCTTCTTGCACAAGCCATGTATAAGCAGAAGGGATATGTTAGTGGTGCCATCTATACGGATGATTTGAAGGTATTCAACTTCATTTCTAATGACAAGAAAGATTTGAAGCGTCTTCGTAGTTCCAAGTATGTACAGAGTAATGCTGAAGGTTTATATAAGCAGATCAAGCAGTTGCTGATAGCTGGCGAAAAGGTTTTAGCCTGTGGTTCACCTTGTCAGATGGCTGCTCTGCGAAGCTTCCTTCGTAAGGATTACGATAATCTTATCATTGTAGACTTCCTTTGTCGTGCAACGAACTCTCCAAAGGTCTTTGAGAAGTATAAGGAGTCTTTGGAAGCTAGATATGGTTCTAAGATTGTATCTATTAAGGACAAGAACAAGGATCACGGTTGGCATAGTCTTGCCAGAAAGATAACATTCGAGAATGGTCAGGTATATTATGGCGAAGGTCATGAGGATGATTATCGCCGTGGATACCACGCCAATGTCTTTGAGCGCCTTTCTTGTTATGAATGTAAGTTCAAGGGTATTCCGCGTATGAGTGATATCACTCTTGGTGATTTCTGGGGAATTGGTCAGGTAGATTCTTCTTTGGAACAGAACTTAGGAACCTCCCTTATCATGATTAATTCCAAGAAAGGTTTGGAATACTTTGATAAAATTAAGGATAAGTTAGTTGTTAAAGAGTTTTCTTTGAAGGATATTGTCCCAGGTAATAGCACTGCTATTATGGGTGGTAAGCTTCCTTATCCTGCCAATATCAATCGAGATGAATTCTTTAAGGCACTTGATGAAATGCCATTTGATAAATGTGCAGCTAAGTTCTTCCCATACGAGAGTAATGATAAGATTTCTGCTAAACGAAAGGTAAAGAATATCCTTCGTGTCATTTATCACAATAAGAAGAACCCAATGCAGTTGCTCCGTATCTTCTATTGGAATTACTGTAGAAAGAATATCCATAGCAACCTGTTAGAAGGAAAAGTCTTCAATGTCCTTTCTCATTGTGCCATAGATATCGCCAAGACTGCAAATATTGAAGTTGGTGGTCAGGTAAGTCTTAATCAGAAGCGAACACGTGGTAGTAAGGGTGAGTTCCGACTTTTGGTAGAGGATGGTGCCACACTGAGTTTTGGTAGAGGTCATTCTTATTTCAAATACGATAGTGATGTGCAGGTATTCAAGGGCGCACAGATGTTAATAGGTAGTTGTGCTACCAACATAGGTTTGAAAATCGTTTGTTCAGAGAAGATCGTAATGGGGGATGATGTTCACATTGGTCGTGATGTTTGGATACGAGATAACAATGGCGGTCATCATGTCATTATTAAGGGATATAAAGATAAAGCACCTGTTATAATTGGTGACCATGTATGGATCTGTTCAAACGTTAGTATCACGAAGGGTGTTACAATAGGCGAGGGTGCAATCATCTCTGCTAATAGTGTTGTTACAACTAACATCCCTGCTCATTGCATCGCTTCAGGTAATCCAGCCAAGGTGATTGCTGAAAACATTTATTGGAGACCATAATAAAAAAGAATATATGGCGTCAGAAAATAAAAGAATAGCAAAGAACACGGTATTTCTATATATCCGCTCGTTCCTGATGATGGCCATCAATCTCTATGCCTCCCGTATCATCTTGCAGGCATTGGGTGTTGAAGACTATGGACTTTATGGAGCTATAGGTAGTATCGTGGCAATGTTCACCATCATTAATGGTTCTCTGTCATCGGGTACGAGCCGTTTCCTTACTTTCGAACTCGGCAGAGGGGATATGGTGAAACTGAAGAAGACCTTCAACGCCTCTCTTGCTATGCATACTGCAATGGCCGGCTTTATATTCCTCTTGATGGAAACGGTTGGTCTGTGGTTTGTAAATTACAAAATGAATATCCCTGCGGGTAGAGAGTTTGCTGCTAATATTGTGTACCAGATGTCTGTACTTACTTGTATGTTTTCATTAACGCAAGTACCTTATAGCGCTACGATTATATCGCATGAAAAGATGGATATCTATGCCTATGTTGGATTGGTTGAAGCTATTTTTAAACTTTCCTTGGTTTTTGCTTTGCTTTATCTACCTTTTGGGGATAATTTGATAGCATACTCAATTATTTTAGCCTTATGGGGTGCTGGACTACAAATTTTCTATAGGTTTTATTGCTATAAAAGATTCGAAGAGACACATATCTCGTTTTGTAGAGAGAAAACTATCTATAAAGAAATGCTCTCTTATTCCGTTTGGGATACAGTTGGTGCTTTTTGCGCAACAGGTAATAGCCAAGGTATTAATATATTGATTAATATCTTCTTTGGTGTAACAGTCAATGCAGCACGACAAGTAGCATATCAGATTGAAAGTGGTGTAAATCAATTGGCAGCAAATTTCACAACCTCTATTACTCCACAAATTGTAAAAAGTTATGCGAAGGGTGATAAGAAAAGATTCTTTCAGTTGATTTATGAAGCAGGAAGATATTCATATTTTTTAATGTTTCTTGTTTCATTCCCAATTATACTAGAAGCTGATTATATACTGAAGCTTTGGTTGGTTGAGGTTCCTGAATATACGGTTTTGTTCACTCGTTTTGTATTAGCAATCGCATTGTATCGCATAATAGTTCGTTCAACAATTAATGGAGTTCATGCTACAGGTGATGTTAAAACTCTTAATTTAACAAGTGGAGTGTATTCTGCATGTTCTTTTTTGCCTTTGGTATATCTCTTGTTCAAGTGTGGTTTACCTGTATGGTCTTGCTTTATTGTTTATGCATTTAATGGTATTGTCTGCAATTTCTTTGAAGCAAGAGCATTATATAAAAATGAAAAGTTTGATATCTTAAGATATATCGTTTATGTTTATCTGCATCCTATAGTTGTCTCAATGATAGCTGCTATTCTCCCTTTTGTAATCATATCTACAATGGAAGAAAGTTTTTTGAGATTAGTGTTAACATTAATTGTTAATAGTTTATGTACTATTATATGTGTTTACATATTAGGAATCAATCAAGATACACGTAAGAAAGTAAATTCTTTTATACTCAATAAAATAAGAAAAAATGATTTATAGATTAATTAATGGTATATATAGGAGATTAGTACTTCCTAATTATTCTAAATTCTGCATAAAAAAAGAACAGGAGAATGAAGAAAAATTGGTTCTTCAAAATATCCCTTTAAATAGCCTTACAGCTCTGACTGGAAATGAAAAAGAACAAGTTAGAAAAATGTATGGAAATATATTCGGGGGGGGCAAATTAGAGCATTTTGAAGAATTAGCTCTATTTAAGCACTATCGTGGTTTTGACCCAAGGTATATATCACATTATATATATTTGCCGCTAGTAGCTCATAAGCTGAATAATTATCATTATACCAAAATGCTCGAACATAAAAGTTTGTTAGGATATTTAGTAAAAGGTACATTAAAATTTCCTTATTGTTATGTTCGTTGTATTGATGGTGAATACTATGATGATAAGATGTTGCAAATAAGTCAGGAACAAGTAATCAATAAATGTATTAAAGAAGATGTTTTAGTTGTGAAAGATTCTGTTGATTCTGCTGGCGGCAAGAGTGTTGAACTTCTGCGTTTAGATAATCTTGATGATGATAAACGTCGTAGTGAAATACTACGAGTTTTGTCTGAACGAAAAATTGACTTTGTAATTCAAGAATGTATTAAGCAGCATCCTAGTTTTGCAAAGTTCAATCATTCTAGCATAAATACTCTTCGAGTAACAACACTATATCTTAATGGCAGGTATTCTAACCTTTCTGTTATTTTACGTTTTGGTAAAGAAGGAATGAAGGTTGACAATTGGGGAAGTGGAGGTATTATGGTTGGAGTTTCTAATACTGGTCATCTTAGCAAAGTAGGTTATGATATTCAATTAAATATCTTTACGGAATATAATGGTATAAAATTTGATAATCAAATTCTCCATCAAATTCCATCTTTGCTCAAAGATATCGAAAATGCTCACAAGAATCAATTTTCATTGTGCAAGTTTATTGGATGGGATATTTGTTTCAATGAGCAAAATGAGCCAATTGTAATAGAATTGAATAGCTCACAACCTGGTGTTATTGGGGAGCAACTCTGTACAGGTCCAATTTTTGGTGATAGAACTCATGAGGTGCTTGACTATTGTTCTAAAAAAGAGTTTAAATATCAGCGCAGTGTTTTCACTTATTGATAGAAATTATTGAAATATCTTTTTAAATATCAATGAATAATATTATATTAAATAATGGAGTCGAAATGCCTCCAATAGTGGAAACCACTAATTGGATGGATTATCCAGTTATGAAGAAACTAGTTACCGCAGGAATGCAGATTGGTTTTCGAGCATTTGATACCGCACGAGACTATGGTAATGAAGATATTGTAGGACGTGTGATGAAAGAATGCCTGGCTGAGCAAAGCCTTAAGCGTGAAGATATATTCATTACGACAAAGATTGGTAATAGCCAGCAAGCTTTGGGCAACATAGAAGAACAAGTGGATATGTCGCTTAGAAACTTGCAAACTGATTACATTGATCTTTGGCTTATGCATTGGCCTTATCCTGACCATTATGTTGATACATGGCATAAAATGGAGAAGGTGTATAAAAGTGGTAAGGTAAGAGCTATCGGTATGGCAAACTACCGAATTCGTCATTTTGAGCATCTTTTTAAGGAAGGTGTTGAAATAATGCCGCATTGTGTACAGATGGAACTTCATCCTATGCGTACAGCAGAAGATATTGTTTCTTATCTAAAAGAACGTAATATTGCTATTCAAGCTTATTCTCCACTGTGTCGAATGATTCCAAAGATTAAGGAAAACGAAATGTTGAAGGAAATTGAAGAAAAGCATGGAAAGTCTATAGGACAAGTCATTCTTAGATGGCATATACAAAACCATACTGTACCTGTATTCAAATCTTTGAAACCAAAGAGACTTGCTGAGAATTTTGATATCTTCGATTTCTCTTTGTCAGAAGATGAGATGAAAATGATAGCTTCATTAGATGAAGATTATAAATATCATATAGAATCTACCAGCTGCCCTGGTTATTAATATAGAAAGGACATATATGAGTTTAATTAAAAAAGTCATCAAAAAGGCAATAAAAATCTCAACAGGTTGTGAGATTTTATATAAGACCAACTGGTATAAGTCAATGTTCCGTGACTTAAATCACGAAACATATCCTGATAATGTATGGTATCGTGACCATGATGAGCGAAACTACGACTTGGTAAACCTTGGTAGCAGTGGAGGTAAGTGGGCTTTCGATTATGCAGACTTGAATATAAAGGCAATGAATTGGGCACAACAGCCACAGACTTTGCTCGAAGACTACAATCTGCTCCGTCATTTCCATAGTATCTTAAAACAAGGCGGATATGTACTTATTACCATCATGCCATTCACAGGTCTCAATAAGAAAACCGGACTGATGGATGCTATGAAGTATGTAAAGTTCGATATACAAGGTGAACCGATTCAACCTTATATGTTCAAGCAGGCTCAGCGATATGCCAATTATCCTATTCTCTTCAAGAAACAAGCCATCAAGGCTTTGATAAAGTATTTCTTGGGGAGGGATAAGAAGATTGGGGAGCGCCCAGAAACCCAGTTGAATTTGAACCCAATGTCAAAAGAAGAACTGGAAATGGATGCTAAAAGATGGATTGATGGATGGAAACGACAGTTTGGTATCTCTGATTTTGATTCTCCTCTGACAGAAGAGAATGAAGAAGGAAGAGCATATAGAATTAAATTGATGCAAACGTTTATCGACTTCTGCACAGAGCGAGGTTACAAGCCTGTATATGTCATTCCTCCAGTGACTGAGCATCTCGCCAAATATTATACTCCAAAGTTTGAAGAAACATATATTTACGGCTATTTGAAAGAAGTAAATCGTGATGTTTTAACTTTAGACTATAGTAAGGATAAAGAGTTTAGATTCAACGATGACCTCTTCTTTAATAGTTTCTTCCTTAATAAAAAAGGCAGAAAGTTATTCACAAGAAGAGTATTGAAGGACTTGAAAATATGTTAAATAATACGATTCGGGGGGGTACTCTGATAGTATCAACATGTTGCGATTCCCTCTCGCCATACTTGTAGTATTCGTTCATGGTTTTGGAGCAGATATTGATGTTTCAGAGCTTCATGCCAGTGGTTTAACAGGATTAGCAGTCTATGATTATATTCGACTGTTCTGCTCCGTGGTGATAGCGAGAAGTGCTGTACCCATCTTCTTCATCATATCAGGTTATCTCCTGTTCCTCAAGGTGGAGGAATATAATAAGACTGTTTATATCTCCAAATTATGGAAACGCTGGCATAGTTTAGTGATACCTTATTTCTCATGGATATTATTGTTCGTTCTTTGGACATTGATGTTTAAGGTTGGTGGTATTCTGTTACATGGTAAGTCATGGACTGGTATTTTGGAATACTTTCAAGAGAATGGTTATCTGCACATGCTATGGGACTGTAGTGTTTGGGAAGAAAGAAACACTTGGTTAGGCATAGAGACTCACAATAGTGGACCTGTACTCCTTCCATTCTGGTATATGAGAGACTTAATTATGATGGTCGTTATATCACCGGCTATCTATTGGCTTATCAAGAAGACTAAAATCATATTTCTCATATTATTGCTTGCGATATATGTATTTGATATTAGAGTCTCATGGATGAGTGGTACGTTTACATGTGCCAGTTTATTCTTTAGCTTAGGAGCCTACTTTGCTATCATGAAACAAGATTTCACAGATGTGCTATGGAAGTGGAAGAATGTGATATGTCCTGTGACTGTGATTTTGTTGGTATGTCAAACATATACAGGTTCTGCAATGGGAGGCGAGCCATCAAGGATGATTCATCCATGGTTGGTTATCTTCCTGAGTTTTGCACTCATACTATTAGCCTCAGCATTATGCAAGTACCCCAAGCTTTATAGCATCAACAAGAAGTTGGCAAAAACATCATTCTTTATCTACGCCCTTCATCCATTTATATTAGGCTATGTAATCGCTATATTAAATAAGGTGATGCCAATTGGAGATACTTGGTATATCATGACCTTTAACTATCTTTTCGCACCTTTGTTATGTGTAGCTATTTGTTTAGGTCAATATTGGATGATGAAGAAGTTAATGTTTGGAGTATTGGGAGTGATAGTAGGAGACAAAAAAGATAAAAAGTTAGTAAACTGAACAAAACAAATTCTAATTGATATGAGAATAGGAATATTATCTTTAGTTCTCCATACAAATTATGGAGGAATACTTCAGTCTTATGCGTTGCAAACGGTACTTGAACGTTTGGGGCATGAAGTTTATGTATTCAATAAAGAGCAACAATATGAAAAAACAAGGTGGAAATCTATTCCCAAAAGAGTTGTAAAGAAAATTATAGGATATGATAGCGTTATATTTGAGGAATCTCGATATAGAAAAGAAGCCCCAATTATTTGTCAGAATATTTGGAGTTTTCGTAAGAAATATATTCATGAATATATAATCAACTCTTTCGATGAAATAAAGAAAATGAATCTTGATGCTATTATTGTTGGTAGTGATCAGGTTTGGAGACCTTGTTATTTTAAAAGTCAATGGAATGCCGGTATAGAAAATGCATTTCTTTCTTTTACACGTGATTGGAAAATCAAAAGGATTGCTTATGCGGCTTCTTTTGGCGTTAATGATTGGGAGTTTTCAGATCAAGAAACTCAATTGGTTGCTGAAGCAGGAAAGCTATTTTCTGTTATCTCAGTAAGAGAGGACTCTGGGATAAAATTGCTGAAGGAAAAGCTTAATTTAGACTCTATTCAGGTATTAGATCCAACTCTGTTGCTATCAAGAGATGATTATGTTAAGTTGATAGAAAAAGCAGATATAGGTAAGAGTTCTGGTAATCTCTTGACTTATATTTTAAATCCAAGTTCAAAGAAAACAACTTTTATAAATGAAGTTGCTAAAGCTAAGGGCTTGATACCCTTTTCTGTCAATAATTCAAATGTCAAACAAACCGCTCCGATTGAACAGCGAATAATGCCGTCTATAGAAAAATGGTTGCAAGGTTTTAATGACGCAAAATTAGTGGTAACAGATTCTTTTCATGCTTGTGTCTTCAGTATTATATTTAATAAACCTTTTATCGTGTTAGGAAATCATGAACGAGGAAATGCTAGATTTGATTCGTTGTTAAAGTTGTTTGATCTTCATGATAATCTTGTTGTAAATCTTGATAGTTACAGTTTTGAGCGTATCTTATCATCACGTATAGAAAACAAAAAAATAGAAGATTTACGTAATAAATCGATACAGTTTTTAAAACAGTTTATTTAATGGAAGCAAATTATATTATATTAGCCAGCATTGTGTTGTTTTTAACTACATTTTTGCTATATAGTATCAAATTTACAAAATTTAAAAGGTTGGATGCCTATTCTTTTGTTTGTCTGTTTTATGCTTTTTCTGCTTTTTGTAGTTTGGTATTTTATAACGCATCTAATGGCTTGTTTAGAGATTATTATAATATAACTATACCGCCAGCAGTTTATTGGAATTTTTGTATATTAGTATCTTTCTTACCGTTGAGAAAATATTGTGTTTCAACCCCGAAATTGATAGTTAGTAATAAGCAATATTTCATAATAGACAAATTGTCGGTATTTATGTGTATTATAGCTATACTACCTTTTGTAGAATCTATGTTTCATTTACCAACAATACTAGCAAATCAGAGTGCAGCTGCCGATATATATGACAAAAGACTTGCTGGTATAGCTACTAGCGATTATTTATCATGGTTTGGTCGTAAGTTCTATTTTATAGAAATGTTACTTTCCTTAGTGACGCCATGGCTATTGTGTTTTCAGTTAAAGAAAGAAAGGCTGAATAAAAAAATAATTTTTGGTTTGATTGCTTGTGTATTAACAGATATTATTCACGAAATGTCAAATGGTGGTCGATCTGGATTAGTTCAAAATTTCTTGTATCTATTTATGGTTTATATGTTATTTAAAGGACAAATGTCGCCAAAGGTAGTTAAGAAAGTGAATTTTTATGGATTGATAATATGTGGGGTTGCTGTAATGGGCCTTATGGTAGTAACTTTAGCCAGATTTGCAAGTGATGATAATGGAAATATGGACAATCCATTTATTTGGATGTCTTTATACGCCGGTGAGGGGCTGCTAAACTTTAATAATAACTATTGGTATATCAATCCTCCTTATAGTGGTTATGGTGTTAATTCATTCTTAATGGGTATAATCGATGGACATTTTAGAACAGTAGATGAATCCTGGGAGGCAGGTTTTAAGCTGGGAATCCAAGGAAATATCTTTTATACATGGGTAAGCTCTTTCTTTTCTGATTTTGGAAAATACGGAGCATTGATAGTCATTTGTTTGATGTCATTTGTATTATCAACATTTCGTTCTTATAAGAGGAAACGGATTTCTGTTTTATCATTAGGCTTACTTTGTCTATATTCAAAGATATTGGTAGTAGGTGTTACTTTTTATACATATGCAACAACTTACAATCAGATGGCTTTATACATAGCAATTATATTCTTGTTGTATCTCAACAAAATGAAAAAAGTGTAAGATGAATAGTTTAGTTTCATTTATATTACCTGTATATAATGCAGAAAATACGTTAAAAAGGTGTTTAGACTCAATTCTTAAGCAAACTTATTGTGATTATGAAATTATAATTGTAGATGATGGAAGCGTAGATGATTCGGGTAAAATTTGCGATAGCTATTCTTTAAATGACAATAGGTTTAGAGTTGTTCATAAGGAAAATGCAGGAGTTGCTTCTGCACGACAGCTTGGCGTGTCTTTAGCCAGTGGGGAGTATGTCATTCATATTGATTCTGATGATTGGATAGAGTCAAATATGTTGAGCGATATGATGAATGAAATTAGTGATGCCGATATCCTAGTTTCTGATTATTATTATAATACTAAGCATGGGCAAACATATGTTAGACAAGTAGATTGTACAACATCTGAAGAACTACTGGAGAAAATCATTAAAGGCGAAGTCTTCGGTTCTTTGTGGCATAAACTCATACGTCGTAATTTATACCAAAATATAAAATTCAATACAGATTTGACTTTCTGTGAAGATCAATTGTTGCTGTTTAAAATACTCGCAACTTATCAATGTAAAGTCATTAATCTACATAAGGCTTATTATCATTATGAATGTAATGAAGGTTCTATTACTCAAAGAACTGATCGGGATTATTTTGATAATAAAATTAAATATGAAGACTATGCTTTACAGGTATTGAGTCCTTTGAGTTTCAGAAATATTAGGGATATTTTTGTTCTTGATCGTTTGAGGTCGTATTCTGACCCTATTCGATATGATATCTATACAAATAGTGAAATTAGATTAATTATAGGACGATTACCAGAGTTATATGCAAAAAAAAATAGGTTTAATTTTATTTTTATTAAGTACATATTATTGATAATTCAATTTTTAAAAGTTCCTGTTTCCTTGAAGATAATATTAGTAAGTATGTTGCGATTTTTAAAAATTTTGTAAATAAATTAATATATAAGTTATGGTTAAAATTACAGCAGTAATTCCTATTCGTAGTGGATCACAGCGTGTAAAGGGCAAAAACCTCCGTCCTTTTGCTAACACTACGTTGATGGAAAACAAGATTAATTCATTGCTTCAAGTACCTGAGTTAGATTCCATTATTGTGAATACCAATTCTGAAGAAGCAATTGAGATTGTAAAGAAAAAGTATGTGGGGGGGGTAAAATGGCATCGTAGAGAAGAGTATTATGCTTCATCTCAATGCTCTGGAAGTGAGTTTTTTCAGCATTTAGGTGAGGTGACTGATACCGATATCTTTGTGTATGCACCATGTACATCTCCTTTTATTAAACCAGAAACCATTTCACAGTGTATCAAAGCTTATCTCAACAAAACTGATGATTGTGATTGCATTGCAACGGTTAGTTCCATTAAAGAGTTTATGTGGCTTGATGGTAAGCCTGTCAACTATAATCCGTTGAATGCACCAAACTCTCAGAACCTTCCAAATATAGTAGCCCTAAACTTTGGAGCAACAGTTACATCACGAGAGGATTTGATTGCCAATCATAATATCATTGGTAAACATCCTAAATTCGTTGAGACATCTGATATTGAAGCCATTGATATTGATACTCCGTTGGACTATTATATCGCAGAACAGATTTACAAGAAACTTTACATTGAAGGTAAAGGCTTGTTGGATTGATGCGGTTTACCTGAGCTGAGAGCACTGTGGTAATATACATATTATGTTGATGAAGACAAAGATTTTAGATTGTACCCTTCGTGATGGTGGTTACTATACGAATTGGGATTTTAGTTCTGATGTTGTCAAGACTTATATCGAGACAACCAATAAACTTCCTGTAGATTACTTGGAAGTTGGTTATCGTAATAAACCAACGAAGGAGTATATGGGAAAGTTTGGTTATACGCCTGTTTCCATATTGAAGAAACTACGTAAGAGTTCTAACAAGAAACTTGCGGTAATGCTGAATGAAAAAAGCATATTACCAGAAGATTTGGATGAGCTTCTTACTCCTATCAAGGGATTGGCTGATATGGTTCGTCTGGCTGTGGATCCAAAGAACTTCGAACGTGCTGTTGTTTTGGCTAAGGCCGTAAAGGCTATGGGATTTGAAGTGGCATTCAATACTATGTATATGTCAAAATGGAGTACAGAGTATAAGGGATTCTTAGATAATCTGTCAGAAATCAATGGAGTTGCAGATTTGTTCTGTATGGTAGATTCATTCGGTGGTATTACTCCTTCTGAAGTAAGAGAAATTACGGCAAAAGTAAAGACAAATACCACTTGTGCTGTAGGATTCCATGGACACAACAACTTGCAGCTCGGCTTGATTAATACTTTGACTGCTATTGAATGCGGTGTAGACTTTGTTGATGCTACTGCTTTGGGTATGGGCAGAGGTGCAGGTAACCTGAATATGGAGTTGCTTCTTACTTATCTTAAGAATGAAGGTTTAGAAGTAGATTTCAATGTCTTAGGCGATTATGTTTCTAACTTCCAACCGTTGCTTGATAAATATCAGTGGGGAACCAATCTTCCATATATGATTTCGGGAGCCAATCGAATTCCACAGAAGGAAGTTATGGAATGGGTAACCAACCGTGCGTATAGTTTCAATAGTATCGTTAGAGCTTTGGATAACAAACGTAATTGTGTTGCTGATAATGCGCATTATCCTCTTTTGGAAGCAAGACCAACAGATAAGGTCTTAATTATTGGAGGTGGTAATTCTGCTATTGAGCATCAAGAAGCTATCAAGGAGTATCTGAAATCTCATCCAAACGTTGCAGTGATTTTTGTCACTTCCCGTCATGCTGCTTCTTATCTTGATATAGATAATGATAAATATTATTGTCTCGTAGGAAATGAGGCAAAGCGAATGAAACGCAATATTAAAGCGAGTGAATTCAATGGTAAGTGCATTTTAGCTCCTTTCCCGAGAAAGATGGGAACTGAAGTTCCTGATTTTGCTGAAGACTCAACTTTTGAGTTAAAAGACATTTTATTCACTCAGGATTATTTAGATTCTTGTACAGCTATTGCTTTACAAATAGCATTGGATTTGGAAGCTAAAGATATTTTTGTCATTGGATATGATGGCTATAAGGGTGAAGTCCTTTCTGAAAAGGAAATGGACTTGACTAATGAAAATAGAACTTTATTTACTGGTTTTGTTTCTTATTTCAAGAAACCATTGATTTCCTTGACAGATACACTGTATAAAGAATTAGAAGTTAAATCAATTTATCAATACATATAATATGGATAAAATAGCATTCTTTTTGCCAACCCGCAAGGGTAGTGAACGAGTTAAGAACAAAAATACTCGCCCTTTTGCTGGTATGGATGGAGGTCTTATTGAAAATAAGATAAGACAACTCCTGGGGACTAAGTTGATAGATGAGATAATTCTTTCTACCAATGATGAAAAGTGTATGGAAGTAGCGCAAAAATATGCATCAGATAAGAGATTGCGTATTATTCCAAGACCTGATGAACTCTGTCTTAGTTCTACTAATTTGCAGGATTTGATTTGTTATGTTCCAACCATTACGGATGCAAACCACATTCTTTGGGGACATGTTACAACTCCTTTGGCAGGTGCAGAAGAATATGACAAGGGTATAGAGTTATATCTCTCCAAACTCAATGAGGGTTATGATTCGCTGGTTGGTGTAACAGAACTGAAAAACTTCTTGTTGAATAAAGAGGGGAAGTTGGTGAATAATACAACGGATATTCCTTGGCCGCGTACTCAGGATCTGGAGCCTTTGTATGAAATCAATCATACAATGTTCCTTGCAAAACGAGAGGTTTATACAGAATTGAAGAATCGCTTAGGTAATAAAGTTCTCCTTCATGTAATGGATGAGATTCATTCTAAGGACATTGACTGGGAGGATGATTTTACTATTGCAGAAATTATGTATAAGAATTTGTATGAAAAAAAATAAAGTAGTAACATTTGGAGAAATCATGGTGCGCTTAGGCGCACCTGATTATCTCAAACTAATACAGAGCAATAGCTTGGATGTTAGTTATGCTGGTGCAGAAGCTAACGTTGCAGTGAGTCTTGCTCATTATGGAATATCTACAGATTATATTACTTGCTTGCCTGAAAATCCTATTGCAGAACATTGCATAATGGAATTACGTGGCCATTGTGTAGGCGTAGACCATATCCAGCGTTCTGGTAAGAGAATGGGTATCCTCTATCTGGAGACAGGTAGCAACATGCGCCCATCCAAGGTGTTTTATGATCGCGAATATTCTTCGATAGCAATGATAGAGCCTGGTAGTATCAATTGGTATGAGATATTGAAAGATGCGACTTGGTTCCATTGGACGGGTATTACACCTGCTTTATCACAAAATGCAGCTGATGAATGTTTGAAAGTTATACAAGTAGCAAACGAATTAGGTGTAACGGTATCTTGTGATATCAATTATCGCGGCAATCTTTGGAACTATGGTAAGGATGCTTCTGAGGTGATGCCTGCTTTGGTTGAAGGATGTGATTTAATCATGGGTAATGAAGAGGATTGCGAAAAGGTTTTTGGTATCAAGCCAAAGAACTTTGATGCATCTAATACACAAGGAAATATTAATCAGAGTACTTTTGAGTCCGTTTGTCAGCAGATGATGACTCGATTCCCTCGTTGCAAGAAGATGGCAGTAACACTACGTGGTGCTATCAATGCGAATCATAATACCTGGTGTGGTATCCTTTATGATGGAAAGCAACTATATCAGTCTGCCAAGTATGATATCACGGATATCGTAGATAGAGTTGGTGGTGGTGACTCCTTTATGGGAGGTCTAATTTACGGATTGCTTCATTATGGGGATAATCAAAAGGCTTTGGATTTTGCAACTGCAGCTAGTGCTTATAAGCATACGTTGAAAGGTGATTTCAATTGGGCTACTGTAGATGATGTTGAAGCTTTGATGAATGGTAATATTAGTGGTAGAGTAAAGAGATAATTTTTTATATGTCTTGCTGAATATAATTAATATATTTCGAGGGACTTTATATGATTGTTAATTAATTTTCTGTGATAATATAATGAGAAAAATATTAAGTTTTTGCTATCGTTATATTTATATGGCGATAGTGAGATGGTTTAATGTCACTGCATATTATTTGAGTGGTGTTAATAAAAGTAACCAAATTCTTTTGAAAGATCTGAAGGACAAATACAAAGGGAAGCGTTGTTTTATAGTTTGTAATGGACCAAGCCTTCGCACTGATGACTTAACGAAAATACATGATGCTGGTGATATTTCTATTGCTATGAATATGATTGGTAGAATCTGCAAAGATACGCCTTGGCGTCCGACATTTCTTAATAATACGGATGCTTGCAATTTCCTACGAAAAAATAAAAAAGATTCCAAGAATATTGAGTGTACTTACCGAATAATGACTCCAGATCGCTATTTGAATTCTTTTTCTCGTAAGGGTAAATTGGTGTTTATACGTTTAGATGGAGACCGAAAGTTTTTGGATAATCCAATATTTGATATTGATATCACAAAACCATTTCCAAGTATAGGAACCACAACATATGAGTGTTTGGAGATAGCTGTATATTTAGGATGTTCTGAAATTTATATTATTGGTTGTGATATGTCATATAAAGTGAATTTGAACAGGGATGGTAGCGTAACATATAATGAGGCGGGTAGAGATCATTTTTATGCTTCAGAAAAAGAAGCAGCTGCTTCTACTAAATTACGTCCAAATCCAACTTGGGAGATGGAAATCGCATACGAGGCAGCAGCCAAGGCTTCTCTTGAAAATGGGTATAATATAAAGAATGCTACTCGCGGAGGAAAACTGGAATTTTTCCCTCGTGTTGATTTTGATTCCTTATTTTAGTTAGTGTGTAACTATAAACTAGTTGTTGATTAGCATGGAAGTTATAATAATAACAATTGAGTTCCATAATGGATTGTCAATTATTGAGAGTTTGGGGCAAAAGGGTATCTTAACCAACGTCATTGACGTAACAGATGAACCTAAGCCTTATATGCTTTGTAGTAAATTTGTTAAACAAGGATGGAAGTGTAAGACTAATGAAGATGCTATTTCTATCTTATTGAATGACTTTAAGGGTGATGGAGAAAAAGCATTATTGGTTTCTTGTTCAGATGATGCAACTGCAATGTTGGACAAACATTATGATGAACTGAAAGATAGATTTATTCTTCCTCTAACATCTTTTCATGGACACCAAGAAGAAATTATGAGCAAGCAATATATGACAACCCTTGCTCAGAAAATAGGAATGAATATACCTGAAACTTGGCTTCTAGAAAAAGATCAAGATATTCCAAAGGATATCATTTATCCATGTATTACGAAAGCAATATCAAGTGTTGTTGGAACTAAGATAGATAATATTCGTGTCTGTAATAATTATGAGGAGTTGAAATCGTTTGTTAATAGCTCAGGGCATAGTGCTACTCTTCAAGTTCAGAGATTTATAGACAAAGCTTTTGAATTCCAGTTCCTTGGATGTTCTTTCAATGATGGTAATGAAATTGTTATTTCAGGAAGAACTCATATAGATAGACCTAATGGTAGAGAAAATACATTTTTTCTACGATTTGATAAGGTGGAAAAAGAATTAATTCCCCTTGAGAATAAAGTTCGAGAGTTTATTTCAGCAACAAGATATAATGGTCCGTTTAGCGTAGAATTCTTGCGAGACAAAAATGGTAAAGATTATTTTACTGAGATGAATTTTAGAAATGATGGAAATGCTTATTGCCAAACATGTGCTGGTATAAATGTGCCCTACATAATGTATCTTTATTATTCTGGTGGTGATTACAAAACTGAGCTGGAGAAATCTAAGATACACAGTATTTATATGGTGCCTGAGTTTGAGTATTTGCAGTTTAAACTAAAAGGTGAATTCGGTTGGAAAGAATGGTTTCAAAATATGAAAAAGGCTAATTGTTATAATACTTTTTTTAGAAACGACAAAGGTGTTTATATACAATTCTTGCTTAATCATATTTCGGGTTTTGTTAGAAGAAGACTTAATCGACTTATTAAATAGTATAAAATGGGTAAATTTGTGTTGCAATTTAAAGAAAATATCAAGGAAGATGAATGGCATTTAGGTATTTGCCTTCATGGATTTGATGATTTGAAAAATAATCAGATACATTGGATTAGCAATGGTAAATATCAAGGTAAGAAGTGGTTTGCGGATCCTTTTATATTAGATTTTAATGAAAAGGAAATCCATCTATTAGTAGAAGAATTTGATTATTCACTCCATAGAGGACGAATTGCTCATCTTGTTGTTGATAGAGTTAAATGGGAAGTAATTGATTGTGTTATTATCTTAGATTTGACTACCCATTTATCATTCCCTGCTATTTATCGAAAAGGGGATAAAGTTTATGTCTGTCCTGAGAATCATCAGTCAGGGGAACATGATTTATATGAGTATGATAGAAAAGCAGAAAAGCTGATAAAATTGCAGGCTCTTTGTTTGGAAGAATTGACAGATACTACTTTGAATGAATATCAAGGGAAATGGTATATGTTTACGACTTCTATTCCTCACCCAAATGGAGATACTCTTGAAATAAAAGTTGCAGAAAAAATAGAGGGTCCTTATAAGCAAACACAGTTGGTTAAGTTTTCTGAGCATATCGGACGAAATGCAGGGCAGTTATTCATGTATAACGATAAGCTAATTCGTCCTGCACAGGAATCATATGATGTTTATGGTCATGCTATAGTTTTCCAACAGGTTAGTATTGATGATAATGGTGAGTTCCATTTTGAAGAGATTTATCGTTATCATTCAACCCATCCGAAATATAATATCGGTGCCCATACGTTTAATGTATATAAAGAAATGGCAGTTATAGACGTTAAAGGTTATAGGCATAATCTTCTAGGTCGTTTTTGGAATAATATGATAAAGTTAGCTGTTAAAGTTGGTTTAAAATCTCCTGTAATATTCGATTAGTATGCATATTCTTCATGTTCAATTTTCATTTATAACAGGTGGTACAGAAACAATGTTAGTAGATATCATTAATGAGCAAATTAAGACTAATAAAGTTTCTCTTCTAGTGATAAATGATAAGTGTAACAAGGGTTTGTTAGACAAAATAGATTCACGTACAAAAATATATTATTGTGGTCGTCCTGAAGGTAGTAAAAACCCATGGTATTTTTTGAAGGCAAACTGGTTACTACATAAAATTCATCCAGATATTATACATACTCATGATGATAAACTAAGAACATTGCTTCGATGGCGTGGCAATGCAAAATTAGTTTATACCAAACATAATGTTATGGATGACTCAAACGGTGCAAAACAATTTAATCTAATCGATTCTTGTTATGGTATCAGTAAGGCTGCATGTTTAAAGATGCAAAATTATGGTGTGCCTGCTAAACTCGTTTATAATGGCATACATCCAGATTTAATTAAAAAGAAAGAAAAAGACTGGATACCAGGAAACATCCTTAATATTATTGAAGTTGGCAGACTTGATGTTGAGAAAGGACAGCAAGTAGTCATTGAGGCTTTAAGAATACTGAAAGAATGGAATGTGAAAGGTATCACAATGACATTTATAGGGGATGGTGCTAACAGACCAATACTAGAGAATATGGTTAAAGAATATGGATTGTCTGGTATAGTCTCATTTTTGGGTATGCGTGACAGGATATATATATATTCTCATCTTTGTGATTATGACTTGTTTATTCAGCCTTCTTTATCAGAAGGCTTTGGATTGACGATTGCTGAAGCTATGGCAGCCCGTTTGCCTGTAATAACAAGTGATCAAGCAGGTTCTTTGGAGGTTCTTGATGGCGGTCGTTTGGGCTTGTCATTTAAAACGGGCGATGCAAAGGATCTTGCTAATAAGATTTTAGATTATTATAATGGTATTATTAGCATTAATGCTGACGAAGGCCTTTCTTATGTATATGCTAATTTTGATATAAAAGTGACAGCACAAAAGTATGTGGAGGAATATAAAAAAATATTGTGTTGATGTTTGCATATACAAATGAGAATTAATGAGATACAATAATTTAGAAAAAATATAATCGTGAAACACAATTTTTGGTATTATGGGGGGGGGCAAGGTTAAGCCAGATACCTTCCTATCTTTATGATAAAGTTTTATCTTATTTTTATAAAGGTGCTATGAAGTGTTGTGGAAAGCATGTCTATCTTCGTCCTTCTAGCTCTGACTTTAAAGGTTTGTGGAATCTGAGTGTTGGTGATTATTCTAGTATACCAAAAGGTAGTGTCTTCTATTGTACAGAGGCACCTTTGATTATTGGCAAGAAAGTTATCTTTGGTCCTCGTCCTACAATTATTACTGGTGATCATCGTATAGATGTTATTGGTAAATACATAATGGATTCCAATGACAAATTGCCTGAGAACGATGCTGCTGTTGTTATAGAAGACGATGTCTGGACGGGGGCTAATGTTACTATACTCAAAGGTGTAACGATTGGAAGAGGTTCTGTCATTGCTGCAGGGGCAGTGGTTACTAAATCATGTCCTCCATATTCAATCATTGGTGGTGTTCCTGCAAAAGTATTGAAGATGAGATTTACACAACCCGAAATAATAGAGCATGAAAAAAGACTAAATAACACCCAAAAATAAATTTGTTTATTGATGATAATTTAATGGTATGCAAAAAGTTATTATTACATCACCTTCTCTTAATCCAAAAGAAAACGTGAGTGGTGTGTCTAGTGTAGCTAGATTTATAATAGATAATAATCCTAATTATAAGTATCTTCATTTCGAATTAGGGAAAAAGGATAAAGAAAAAGGTGGTTGGCATCGGATTACGAAATTAATTGGATCATTTTTTAAATGGACAAAATTTATTAATGCACATTCTGATGCGCTTATACACTATAATTTCCCACTTGATGCGAAATCAATTATACGTGACGTACCATTTATGTGTTATGCTTTGCATAAAAAACACAAGATGGTAATTCATATTCATGGTGGGGTATTCTTGACTTCTCCTAAGATTCCCGCTATCTTAAAAGGAATTTTATCGAAGGTGTTTTCATGGAATATTCCTTTTATTGTCTTGAGTGATAGTGAGGTGAAAATTTTGAAAGAACGTTTTCATGCTAAAAATATTTATTGTCTTCCTAACTGTGTAGATTTAAAAGATGCTGAGCTTTATGCCAAAGAGCAAAACTTAAAATCAGAAAAGGCATTGAACTTAGGTTATCTTGGTCGCATAGAGCCTAATAAGGGTATGACAGAACTTTTGGTTAGTTGCATGAAATTAAAAGAAGCAGGAATCCCATTTAGGTTAATTCTTGCAGGAAAAGAACAAACGGAAGGTGAATTTTTGCCTAGATTTATACAATCTTTAGGTGACAATTTTTCTTATGTAGGTTTAGTTTCGGGAAAAAGTAAGTGCGATTTTTTGCGAAGCCTTGATGTTTTAGTAATGCCTACTTATTTTGAAGGATTACCTATGTCTCTACTTGAATGTATGAGTTATGGCATTGTGCCTGTGATAACACCTGTAGGTTCTATTCCGGAAGTTGTTGTTGATGGTAATAATGGATTATTTATCAAAGTTAAGGACACTGATTGTATTGTAGAGGCTATCAGAAAAATAAATTCAGATAGAAACTTATTAAATAGGCTAAGTGTCAATGCACGGAATACGATCTTTAGTAAGTTCTCAACTCTGCAATATATCAGCCAGTTGAATCATATTTATCAGGAGGGGTAATGATGTTTGCTATTTTTTTATAGTGCGCTTATGCCTGTTTGATCAAATATAAATTTAACATAGTATAGATTAAGTAGTTTCTTGTCTAATGCGGGCAAAGTTTACAAATCAATTTGATAGATGAGGCATATCGTGACTTTGCGATTTCTACTCTATTTATATCTATGGGGATGAATACTTTGAAATTGATATAATTAGTTTTTATCCATGAGGTAATGACAAATCTTCTCCCATACTTCGCTATCTAGCATAAAATATGGAATAGCCATCCTGCTATCCTCTGCAAAATAGAAAAACAGATGTTTGATGCCTGGGGCATCAGCATATTCGTAGGCTTCGATTTTCACAATGTTGATACCTTGCGACTGAAGAGCCGCAAGAAGTTGCTGACGTTGTTTTTTCGTAAGCTGCTTATACTTCGTATATATAGTATTAATATCGTATGTCATAACCGTTGTTTCTTAGTTTATGAAATGATGGGATTCTGATGCAACCCGCTGTTTATGGCTGCGAAGATAACAAAATAATTTCAAATACAGTTATGTTTCGACTAAAAACATTAACAATTTTGGGTAGTAAGGCTGAATTAGCCTCATTACCAGAGGGCAAATTGCTCATTAACACAGTAAATGCTCATTCTTTTAACACCGCAAAGAAGGATCAGCTTTTTGCTGATGCTCTGACTAATGGTGATGTGTTGATTCCGGATGGCGTGAGCATCGTGAAGGCGTGCAAGTGGATTAAGGCTAAGAGTCAGCCGAAGGAAAGAATAGCCGGCTGGGACTTATTCTTCTTTGAGATGAACAAGCTGGAGAAGAAGGGCGGTACGGTGATGTTTATGGGTAGTTCACAGAAGGTGCTCGACCTGATTGTGAAGCGTGCTGCCGTGGATTATCCTCACCTGAAGGTGGTGACTTATTCGCCTCCTTATAAGCCCGAGTTCTCGGATGAGGACAACAAGGCTATCATTGATGCCATTAATGCTGCCAACCCTGATTTGCTCTGGATTGGCATGACGGCTCCTAAGCAGGAAAAGTGGACTTACTCTCATTGGAATGAGTTGAACATCCATTGTCATGTGGGTACCATCGGTGCTGTCTTTGACTTCTTCGCTGGCACCGTGGAGCGTGCACCTATCTGGTGGCAGGACCATGGCTTGGAATGGCTCTATCGCTTGATCAAGGAACCTAAGCGTATGTGGCGCAGATACATCATCGGTAATACTTTGTTCCTCTGGAACATGGTGAAAGAATAGGATGGAGAAGCAACATCAGATATTCTTTGATTTCCTAAGATTCTGCATTGGCTCGGACTCTGAGATTCCTTCTTCCTTAAAGGAGGCGGATTGGAAGGAGCTATATGCTATCGCCAAGAAGCAATGCCTAGTGGGTGTTCTCTTTGATGGTATCAAGAAGTTGCCAGCTGAACATGTAGGGACGAAGAAGGAGATACTGCTCCAATGGATGGCGGGAAGCCAGATGTTGGAGAAAGCGAATGTGCGGCTGAACGATGCTGCCATCCAGGTTTCTGAGTGGTTCAGGAAGAAGGGATTCAGAACCTGCATCCTGAAAGGACAGGGGAATGCATTGATGTATCCGAATCCTTATTCCCGGACTCCTGGCGATATTGATATCTGGGTGGAAGGTGGAGATAAACGGGTTATCTCCTTTGTCCGCTCTATCTCGCCTCATGAAAAGGCGTGCTATCACCACATCGAGTTCCCATCGTATAAGGGTGTGAAGGTTGAAGTGCATTATCGCCCTAGCTTCCTGTTGTGCTTCTGGCATAACAGAAAGCTTCAGAAATATTATGAAAGGGTGAAGGAGGAGCAGTTCTCGCATCGGGTGATGTTGGGGGAGCAAGGGGAGATTGCGATTCCGACAGCGGAATTCAATCTCATCTTCCAGTTGACTCATATCTATGCTCATCTGATGAATGAGGGGATTGGGTTGAGGCAACTGGTGGATTATTACTATGTTCTTTGCGACTTTTATAAAGTCTATCAAAATTTTTCGAAAACCCACCCGTCCTCCCTTACCCTTAAGGGAGGCTCCACCGCTTTCCCCAAGCCCCTTTCCCCTCAGGGGACAGGGGATGTAACCGCTCCTCCTCGTCGCTCGGAACCGCTACGCTCTAAGGTTGGCGGACCATCAAAGGTCTCGCCAGATTGTGCGGGATGGGACCGCCTTTCTATAGAGGGAGATAATTCTGCTGGTTCTACTACTGCTGTTACTTCTTCTGCCTCTACTGCTTTAGATGTGGTGCAGAAGGAATTGAAGGAGTTGGGGTTGTGGAAGTTTGCCGGGGGTATCATGTATATCATGCAGGAGGTGTTCGGTATGCCTGCCTCTCGCCTTATTGTTCCTCCGAATGAGAAGTATGGTAGGTTTGTGCTGAATGAGGTGCAGGAAGCTGGGAACTTCGGAAAGCATGATGCCCGGAATCGGTTTGGTAGGTCACAGCTTGGACATAATCTCCAAAGGGTGTATCGGGATATAAGGCTCATGAGGTATTTTCCTGCTGAGGCTCTATGCGAGCCTTTGTTTAGGGTATGGCATTTCTTCTGGAGGCAAAAACACAGGAGGCAGTCACTCGGAGTCTTCTTTTCTGGAAGTCGTATGCAGGCTGATACCATCTTGTTGTTTAGAATTATTGACAACCTTCAAAAATGAAAGTAATATGATTCAGAAATTTATAGAACTTCATGATTCGGAGAATCAACCTATATTGGTTAATGAATCTTGGATAATGAGTGTTATTCCTAACGATTATGGTGGGTGTATTATTAAAATGGGTGTTATTGGAAATACAACTAACCCGTATTTACTGCATGTTATTGAAAGCTATCAGACTATAAAAGAAGTGCTATGAAGGAATTAGATGACAATATAATCCCTGTCGATGAGGCAATGGAAAGATTTGAAAATCACCTTTTGTCACATGATAGGGTGATACTTTCTGCTAAGTTTGGAGATGGTAAGACATTTTTCCTCAATAAATTTAAGGAAAAATGCAAGAATGATTCTGAATCTCCTTTTGTTTTTATCACCCTTTACCCTGTAAATTATCAGGTGTTGGAGAATAAGGATATTTTTGATTTAGTGAAGCATGATATATTACTTCAGTTGTTACAACAAGGCATAATTGATGTATATTATGGAGTGACGGAACAAATGGCATTTGAATTTTATGTTCAAAATCACTTTTGTTCTGTTGCAGAATCATTTTTGAAGATGCTGAAAGAGATTGATGCTGATGATAATTTAGTAAAGGCTCTTTTTGATGCATATACAACTGCTAGCTGGATAAAAAAACTGAGAAGTAAAGTTGAAGAGTTTATTCATAATACTGATCGGTCTAAATTCTTGGATGATTATCTTGCTAAATTTGATGAATCATCGGTTTATGAAAATGATGTCGTTACAAAGATAATACATGACAACATAAAGGAGTATCAGATTAAAAAACGGAAAAAGATAGTCTTGGTAATTGAAGATATGGATAGGTTAGATCCTGCTCATCTTTTCAGAATATTAAATGTCTTTTCTGCTCAAATGGATTATGGTTATAGATGTTTCATTCCGAATAATGATACCTTAGTTGGTAATAAATTTGGAGTAAGCAATGTTGTCTTTGTAATGCATGAGAGAAATACAAAAGCCATATTCCATCATTTCTATGGTGACGATGCAGATTATCGTGGGTACATGTCTAAATTCTACAACAAAGAAATATTTCATTTTTCCCTTCAAGAAGAAAAGGAAAAATATGCGCTATCACTAATATCTTTTGTTACTGGAGTAGATGTGACTTTGGTTAATGAGTACTTTTCTGCTGATTTCCTGAAAAATAAGACTTTGCGAGAACTAAAATTTGCTCTTGATAAGGTTGAGGAACAACTTGGAGATATTGAAAGTAAATTAGGTTTTAAGGTAAATGTTAATTTGCTCAAATTATTTATTATAGCTAAAAGATTGGGTGTAGGAAATGATACTGTAATTAAAGTAATATCTCAACATTTTATTAACAATGATCAGTATTATAAGTCTAGATTATTGTCTGTTCTATCAATAAGTAAGGAAAATGGAAATTTTGAAAACGTTTTCATAGCTGGTAAAGATTATGATGATGTTTATTTGAGGGTGCTAGAAATTGATGAGAATGGTTATTGTATTGATGGTATGAATACGGCATTTTCTGGGGGAAAAAATGAAAAAAGTTTGGAAAGTAGAATAATGAATATGTTAAAGATGTTAGGGTATTAATCCTCCTTCATATTTTCTCTTATTACTAAAAGAATGGTTAAACAGAATTTTAAAGATAATCCAAAGTCTTTGCATAAAGAACTTTCTCTTTCTGTAGTTCATATCTTGGCTACTTGTAGTTCTAATTTGCGAAAGGGGTTGCAACAAGAGTTTTATCAACTCAATGATAGGTGTGAAATAAGACAGAATGAGGTGTTTCTATTTCCGGAGAATCATTTGGATAAATTCTTTGGAAGCCGCATTAATGTACAAGCTGTTGTAGGTGTTAACGGCAGTGGAAAATCATCTTTGTTTGAGATTATCTATCGTGTTATTAATAACCTCAGTTGTTTGCTCAATAGAGGAAAACGGCGAAAAACGGCAGCAGATCTTTGTTATATCAATGGCCTTTATGCTGAAATCTATTATGTACTTGATGGATTGTTGGCTAGAATATCATGCCTTGGAGATAAGGTTGAGTTTCAGTTGGGTGATGAAAATCCTGTTGTATTGACTGCTTTGGATAAAGGCATTGTTTCTTCTGAAAAAGTCATCATGGCTGATTTCGTGAAATGGGCAAAGGAGAATTTATTCTATACCATTGTTACCAATTATAGTTTGCAGGCTTTCAATGCAAATGACTATAAAAGAGAAAGGTGTTTAGTCTTAGGTAATCAGAAAAGTAAAAAAGAGGCAGAGGATGATGCCGATGGAAAGATATGGATGAATAGTTTGTTCCATAAAAATGATGGTTACATGACTCCTATTGTCTTGAACCCTTATAGGGATAATGGTATCTTTGATATGAATAAGGAACTCCATTTGACACTCTATCGTCTATCGGCAATTATGATTTATGCAAAGAGACATGATAGAAATTTCATGGAAGATTATGGGCTGAATAAAATTCTATACACATTCGATACTGATTCTCTTGCTAAAAAATATCTTGAGGATTATCGGGTAAGTCGTGATATCTATACTGATTATCGTTATCAGGTCTTCGGATACATGGATCTCGGTTCGAAAATGTTGCAAGCTTATGGGGTAGCAGATTGTCTGGATTTTAAGAATAAATATCAGCGTGCAGCAGCAATGTATCTTATATATAAGACATTTTCTATTGCGAACAGTTATCCGTCATACGAAGAATTTTCTGATATTGGGGAACTTGATGAATTTACACAGCTAGTTAGCTTTGAAACAGATGCTAAAGTAGATAAGCTGGTAAAGACAATACTGAAAGATCATTCTCATATTTCATTAAAGATAAGGCAGACGTTGCATTTCCTGAAGGCGTTACTGAAAGAACAGTCTAAAAATCCAGATTCATTTTTTGATGAAGTTACTTATGATGACTACTTTAAAAGGGTTTTTGTGGGAAGGAATGACCGAAGTATGAGAGAAATTCAAGAGTATTTGCCGCCTTCTTTCTTCACAATCGAAATCTTGATGGATCGATATAAAAATGGAGAAGTAACCAACGAGGATCCAATACCTTTGGTGCAGATGAGTGCTGGTGAAAGGCAGTATCTCTATACTTTCAGTACTTATATCTACCATATCTTGAATCTCCTGAGTATACAGGAATCACATAGAGTGAAATATAGAAACATCAACTTGATTCTTGATGAGGTGGAGATCTGTTTCCATCCTGAGTATCAACGGCGGTTTGTTAATGAGTTGTTAGGTTACATCAAGAGATTGTATATGAATCGTTGGGCTTCATATAATATTATGATAGCTACTCATTCTCCTTTTGTGTTATCAGATATACCTCAAGGTAATATTTTGTATCTTGAAGATGGGAAGATGGCCGATTCTAATGATTTTAAAAATCCTTTTGCTGCCAATATTTGCGATATTCTCTACCAGAGTTTCTTTTTGAAGAATGGCTTTGTCGGAGAATTTGCACGTAAGAAAATCAATAACATGATTTATCGATTGCTTCCTGGTGGTGATTTTTCAGATAAATACAGACTTGAATACGAACTATTGATGAACTTGATTGGAGATCCGTTCTTGAAGATGCAATTGCAGCGATTGTTCGATGAAAGGAGGGCAAGAAATGAGAAAAATTGAGATTGATGATGTGATTCGTTCTTTTGCCGATAGATATAGTACCTTGATTCAAACAGAATGTACAGATGTAAAAGGTAAATTAAAGGAATTGGGAGAATTTGTGGCTGCCAACAATCCTTGGAAAGATGAGGGGGCTGTGTTGGATTATATCGGTTTGTTGATTGATGATTATACGGATCTTCTTATTCTGGAACCTAAGGAATGGGAGGCTTATTGTAATAAGTATGCGGCAGTTCTGAAACGTGAACCTGGTATGCTGACAACAAAGGTGAATTACCGAAACAATAAAAAAGGTGGATTCTATAGAGATAAGTTATATGAGAGAATTTTAAAATGTTTACAATATGAAACTGCTCGATTGATATTGGGGGCTATTCATCAAGAGATGGGGTTGAAGACATGCGTTTATTGTAATGTGTTTCCGACTATGGCCACGGACAACGATGTGATGTATCAAATGGATCACTTCATGCCTCAAAGTCTGTATCCCTTTCTTGGTACCTGTTTTTATAACTTACAGCCTTCATGTGGTATCTGTAATGGTCATAAAGGTAAAAGTTTAAGTGATTTTGGCTTGTATGTAAATGCTGAAGAGGATAAAGAACTAAATCCTTTTCTTTTTTTACCCAAAGTCAATAATCAGGTTAAAGCTTATCCTATTTGCGATGAGATACTCTTTGTAGGTAAAGATAAAAATGTTACAGAAGAGAGCAAAGCTCATGAGGAGATGTTCCATATTTATAATATGTATGCTGGTTATAAAGGAAAGGTTACGAAAATTTATAAAAACGCATATAAGATGACTGATAGCTCTATCTCTGCTTTCTCCAAAGCTTTTGATGTTGCTCCTACTAAACGGGATGTCTTGGCATATCTGTCAGATGAAGTTTCTTTGGATGAAAGAGACATTCACAACGAGCCATTCACAAAATTGAAACAAGATACTATTAATCAATTACAAGAAAGAGGAGTAATATAAAAAGATAGTTCACGAAATGGGGAACGTTATATAGTGTAATATCACTTATTTAGGCGTATCCAGCAAGCAAGATATAACATTTAATTTATGAACAAAGAGAGTAAAAGTAAATTCAATCTTTGGCTGTCTGAACGTCCAGAGTCGTTTCATCCCAGTGATGAGGCTCGGATGTTTGATTTTGTGAATTTCCTCTATGAAACGGAGGGGAATATATGTATTGATGAAATTTTCAGTGGATTTACCAAAAGCCATCCTGCTTACAGCAAGGAGGAGGCGATGAGATTGAGTGATAAGTGGGAGGAACAGATTCTGCTCATCATGAGATTCCTGGATTGGAAGAAACAAATAAAAAAATAATTTAGTAAGAAAGTAAACTATGTGTGGAATAGTTGGATATATAGGACAGAATGATGCTTATCCTGTCCTTATCGATGGCTTGAAGAAGCTGGAATATCGTGGATATGACAGCGCTGGTGTGGCCTTGATTAATGGTCAGGACCAGCTGAATGTGTATAAGACAAAGGGTAAGGTGAGTAACCTGGAGACGATGGCTTCCGACAAGGATTGTAGCGGCTGTATCGGTATCGCTCATACCCGTTGGGCTACCCATGGTGAGCCTTCTGCTGCCAATGCGCATCCTCATGTGAGCATGAGTGGTGACTTGGCATTGGTACATAATGGTATCATCGAGAACTACCAGGTTCTGAAGGAACAGCTCATCGAGAAGGGATATGAGTTCAAGAGTACTACTGATACTGAGGTACTGGTGCAGCTGATTGATTTCTACTATCAGCAGAATGGCAAGGACTTGGTTTCTGCCGTTTGCCAGGCGCTGAACGATGCCATCGGTGCCTACGCCATTGCTGTTGTCGAGAAGAATAACCCTAGCCATCTGGTAGCAGCACGTCAGTCTAGTCCGCTGGTAGTTGGTGTGGGTATGGATAATCTGGACTTCTATATCGCCAGTGATGCGACTCCTATCGTGGAGCATACGGATAAGGTGGTGTATCTGGAGGATGGTCAGATTGCCGACATCAGAGTGGGCGAGGAACTGAACATCATCAACCTGGAGCATTCGGCATGTCATTACGATATCAAGACCGTGGATCTGGATATCAGCAAACTGAGCAAGGGTGGTTTTGATCACTTTATGCTGAAGGAGATTTATGACCAGCCTAACTGTCTGAAGGATTGTATGAGTGGTCGCCTCTTTGCTGACAAGGAACATCCTGAGAACAACCGCATCGTTCTTTCTGCGCTTCGTGATTATCGTGACCGACTGGTTCAGGCGAAGCATATCATCATCGTGGCATGTGGTACCAGTTGGCATGCCGGACTGATCGGTAAGCAGCTGATTGAGAAGATGTGCCGCAAGAGAGTGGAGGTGGCGTATGCCAGTGAGTTCAGATATGGCGACCCAGTGATTGAGCCTGAGGATGTGGTGATTGCAATCAGCCAGAGTGGTGAGACGGCGGATACCTTGGCGGCGATTAAGCTGGCAAAGGAGAAGGGTGCGCTGATATTCGGTATCGTGAACGGTGTGGGTTCTTCCATCGCCCGTGAAACGGATACGGGTATCTATATCCATGTGGGTCCGGAGATTGGTGTGGCAAGTACGAAGGCTTTCACCGGGCAGGTGACGGTTCTTACGCTTCTTGCTTTGGCTTTGGGGCATGAGTTGGGAACCCTAAACAATGCTGATTATTATCAGATGATAGAGGAGCTTTCTGAGATTCCGCAGAAAATGGAGAAGGTATTGGAGCAGGCTCCGATAATCAAGGATATCTCCCGAATGTTTACCTATGCGCACAACTTCCTGTATCTGGGTCGTGGTGTGAACTATCCTGTGGCGATGGAGGGTGCATTGAAGCTGAAGGAAATCAGTTATATCCATGCCGAGGGCTATCCTGCTGCCGAAATGAAGCATGGTCCTATTGCTCTGGTAGATCAGGATATGCCAATCGTTTTCCTTGCTACGCATCATCAGTTGTATGAAAAGATTATCTCGAACATGCAGGAGGTGAAGTCGAGAAACGGCCGCATCCTTGCCGTGGTGACTGAGGGTGACCAGCAGGTGAAGGAAATAGCGGATAATGTATTGGAGGTTCCAAGAACCCTGAATGCACTGGTTCCGCTGCTGAGCGTGGTTCCGCTGCAGCTGCTTGCTTACTATGTAGCGGTAGATAAGGGACTGGATGTAGATATGCCGAGAAATCTGGCGAAGAGTGTGACGGTAGAATAAGGGATGTAACCGCCCTCCGGTGCTCGGAACCGCTACGCTCTAAGGTTGGCGGGGCATCAAAGCCCTCGCCATGTTGTGCGGGATGGGACCGTATGGGGAATACAGGTTATAGTGTAAACCACCAATACAGCGTAAGGTGGGTTGAATGAAATATATTATCTTTGCAACCGTTTTAAATTCACATAAAATGGAAAGCAAAGAATATTTTGAAAAGGTGAAGCAGGACTACAACCAAAACCGAAAGGGACGTAGTCTGCGTAAGTATTGCAAAGATGAAGCAGTGGATTATGACTGGCTCATCCTGTACAAGAAGAACTATCCTTTACAGGAGAAACACCAGGAACCATCGCAAGATGCTTTCATACAAGTTATCACAACTTTTGGATAAGGTGATAGAGAGATGTTTTAGACATATCGCTATGGGAAGACGCAATTGGCTTCAGACTGGAAGACACTTCTCTGCCCAGAATTTGGCATTTATGTTTGGGGTGTTGGAAAGTTGCAAATTGAACAAAGTGAACTTTTGTGAGTACATTGTGGATATCCTTACTCGCATTCTTTGTGGCGAGGAGGTTGATGCCCTTGCCAATGCCATCATCGCTTTACTCAAAGATGAAGCAAAACGTGAGAAACGGCAGATAAACTTTGTGGGTGATAAGTCGTGGAAAGTCATTACAGAGAAGTATATAGAGTTTTATAAAACAATTATATAAGCTTATGGCAGATCTTTTTAATTTCGTAGATTCTGATTGTTCACCATCATGTAAAGAACAAAACTTTACCATCCAAGATGAAGATACCTTGGCACAGCATGTAGCTGAATTGTTAATGGGACAATATCGTCATGTTGGTAAGGTGCTAGATGCTTTGGACTCTACCCTGGCTGTTCAGTTTCATGAAAACCAAAAGAAGTCAATTATTTCCATCTTGCGGTTGGAAGAAGGCATGACGGTAGATAAAAGAGATGGTTGGATCTTCCAAATGATTTCTTGGATTATAGTATATCTCAATCATCATGGCGAGAACTTCCGCCAACAAGCTCCTCATCATCATCCTGCTCAGCAAGGCATTGATGGATTTGCTGTTGTCGTGAAGGATGGACATCTGAAAAAGATTCTTATTACCGAGGATAAGTGTACGACAAGTCCACGTGGAAAAATTACCCAGCAAGTTTTTCCTGAGTTCGATAAGTATGAAAATTTTAAAGATACGACGGCGATTTTTGATTCTGCGACAACTTTACTCGAACAAATATCTGATAAATATGCTGATTTGCAGAATGAGGTGAACGATTCTGCTAATTGGGTTTACCGCATCTGCGTGACTCGTGATGCATCTCATAAGGATGGTGAAAATATAGCTAAGCTTTATAAAGATTACGAGAAGCATGTTAGCGGTGATGTTAAAAGACGTATAGGCAGTTCTACCTATATTGACAATCTGAGGGAGTGGATGCAAGCTTTCTCTGAGAAAATTATAAAGAAAATAGAAGCTCTTTAAGCCTATGTTTGATCCTATTACAGAAAAACTGATAAAAGATATTCCTCAGTTTGATGATATTGATGTTGAGCGATTGCCTCAGTTGCTTTCAAGTGTTTATGCTCATATTGTCAGTGCAAAATCACAGCTTGCCAATGGACAGTTACCTTTTTTGATAGGTGACTTTGACAAAACAGTTAGAACGCTAAACAAATTGATTTTTGGACTTGAAGCATTGATGATTCAAGACCTGTATCAAAAGCATGTTGAATCGCTTGCTTTTGTGACAGCGACAGCTTATTCCCTGAAGAACATGCTTTTACAGCAACAAGAAGAAAGTGTAGTCTCTATGGATTATATTTCTTCTGATGTTAGTACAGTTTTGCATTACTTGATAGCTGATGCTGTAACAGATGCTGTAGAAGTGGCACGAAAGTTTCATACGGCTGATGATATTCAAGGTAGTTTGCTACGCTATATTCGAATGTTGGCGGAAGGTAAATTAAAAGAAATAGTAGAAAGCGAAACTACTAAAGAAGAATTTCATGGTGATTATCAAAAGTATGCCATCAATCTTCTGATGAATGAATTATGCGAGGGCATCAAGGATGTAGCTCTTCATTTCTTGGGAAATACAACTATAAAACCTACTGAGCGTTTAGAACAAGTTCTTTTATTATCGAGTTATCAAATAGAAGAGTTTGACCAAATAGATACTTATGTTGGCATCAGAAAAATCGCAAGGCTCCTATTGGGGGTAACAAAGCATTTGGAACGAGCTGCCCTCATTAATATTCCTGTGCCAGAAGGGGTAGATGCAGACCAATGGAAAAGTTTCTTATATAAAAGGTGTATGCAAGGAAGACCTTTTATTTGGAGAAATCACGGATTTGCTATATATAATCGTTTCTTAGATTTGGGAGTATCCTCTATCTTCACCTATCCTACAGGTGCAGGAAAATCCACGATTGTACAGTTAAAAATTGCTTCTTCAATTTTGGCTGATAGGCGTATCATCGTATTGGTTCCTACCCATGCTTTGGAAAGCCAAATGAAACGAGAACTATCTGCTATATTCAAAGAAAACTTTTCTCAACAAATGTTCGCAGGAGGAGAATTCTCTGAATACTTTGAAGAGGAGAATAAGCAAAGTATCGTGGTGATGACTCCAGAAAGATGTCTGACAGTATTGGGAGATGCTTCAGATAAGTTCAATGATGTAGGGTTGGTGGTTTTTGATGAGTTCCATCTGATGGGAGCTCAGGAAAGTGGCAACGATTCAAGGAGTCTGACAGCCATGTTTACTATGTTGGAAATCTTTGAAAAGTTACCTCAGGTGGATTTTGTCTTGCTTTCTGCTATGGTCAAGAATAGCCATGACATAGCGGATTGGCTGAAAAGAGTGACGCATCGGGAGTGCTTGGTGTTTGATGATAAGTGGAAACCAACCCGTCAATTGCAAGGGTGTTTGGTGTATGAACAAACTGAAATCAAGCAGTTACAAAATAAAGCTCGCACTTATCCTCAGCATAAGAGTAAGAAAAAATTGGTGGCTTCTATGCTTGCAACACCTTGGTGCTTGTTTTGTTTAAAAACGGTTTGGAATTCACAAAAAGTAAGGGATTATAGTAAAGTGAAGTTGTTGAATCATCAAATCTCGTTAGGAATAAGCCCTACAACAAGAAAATTAACTCCTAATAGAAATCAAGTTGCTTGCCAGATTGCTTCAGCCTTTGTGCAAAATGGGCTTAGAGTGATGATATTTGTTGATACACCAAGAAGTGCTCAGTCTATCCAAAAGAATGCTAAAGATGCAATACCTTTGGTGGATTTGTCTGCTTTATTTACTCAGAATCAAGCAAAGATTGATCAATTAACATTGGAACTTGGAGATTTTTCTTATTCGTATTTGTTGAATCAAACTTCATGTGCTGTGCATCATGGTTTACTTTTGCCAGAAGAACGTGATCTGATGGAACAAAGTTATCGTCAAGAACATGGTGTGCATTTAATTGCTGCAACTCCAACTTTAGCTCAAGGTGTTAATCTTCCTGCTGATGTTGTTATTATTGCTGGTTATGACAGGTATGATGTCAATACTGGCGGTAGAGAAACTTTGAAAGCGCATGAAATTTTAAATGCCGCTGGTCGTGCCGGTCGTGCTGGATTCAACTCATATGGTGCAGTTATTTTGATTCCAAACCATGTGCTTGCTATACAAGATAACACTATTGGAAAAGAGTGGCAAAAAATCAAAGATGGAGTATTTGCCGGAGGAGATCAATGTTTTGTCATCAAAGATCCTATTGAGCGGATGGTAGGTGAGGTCCTAAATTATGGTAAAGCAGTAAATCGTGATGAAGAAATTTTGTTGTATCGTTTAGGGGATGACGAGAAAAACATCAAGAGAAAACTATCTTATTCTTTTGGCTCATATCTTAGACGAAAAGAGAACAAGGAACCTTTGGAGAATGATTCCGAAGCTTTAGCCAGACTGGTACAGTCAGAAGAGAAAGATAACTTTTTACAGAATGTATCTGTAAAGTATGGTGTTAATATGGATTCGCTTTCATTTATTCAGAAGTGGGTTGATGCACAGACTTTTGACGATTTGATGGGAATGCGTCCTGTAGAATTGGTCGGGGCTTTCTTTGAATTAACCAAAACAAGTGATGGGATTCTAGAATCTCTGATGGCAAATCCAACTGTAGTTGAAGTGATAAAAGGAATACTTCAAATAGAAGAGGAAAACTCGCTTTACATAGGCGACCTAGATATAGACAAACTGAAAGATTTGACAATTGCGTATATGGAAGGTAAAAACTTTCATGATATATCGGAATTGCTACCTCAATCAACAGGAAACGAGCATTTAAAGAATGTTCGCAGATTTGTATTATCTGTTATCCCATCTGTCTCGTATGCTATAGGTATCTTTAGTAAATTATTAAAGCGAAAGGCTGATAACGAAAATGTACACATTGATGGTGACATTCTTTTCCTTGCGACCATAGTTAAGGAAGGTGTTATAAGTGCAAGTATGCTGAGATATAAAGAAAAACATTTTTTGATGCGAGTTGCTTGTCATGAGGAATTTTTGAGTTTACATTAATCAATCATATAAATTTTAGAAAATGAAATAATCATAAGCTAAAAAATCATGCCAAAGCGAATGTAAATTGGAAATAAAATGCTATCTTTGTTACGTTAAACCAACATTGAGCAATTATGACTAACGTAACATTCCCTCAGTTGACCCAGCGAGGTGTGGTATCGACGTCCACTTGAAGGTGGTGGTGGCAAAAATTGATGGTGTAGGCATTCGTAAGGAGACTCGCACTTTTGACACCTTCACGAGTTATTTGACAGGAGTGCTATTCTTTCTTGTGTCTAATACTCACATAAATATAAATTTAGTGTAAAACATATGTTCTACAGTAATGTAGGATGATAATAATTTACGTATGAAAACAATACGAATACTACAACTTTCTGATATTCACTGGAAAAAGCAACGTGATGCTGCCGATGATTATACTGACATCAGAGACAAAATGTTACAGGATTTGAATTATTACTGTCAAGATACAGGTAATAGTTTTGATAAAATCCTCATTTGTGGAGACATAGCATTCAGTGGTTCTGTAGATGAGTATAAACGAGCTAATTCATTTATCAGAGACCTGTGTAAAACCGTTGCTTGTAAAAGCGAAGAAGTTTAGGCTCTACCGATATTGTCCGTGGATGAGAGGCATGGCTACTAGCCAAATATCCTG
>ERZ772867.349-NODE-349-length-66471-cov-5.931839_pt1 | contig 66471 bp, 61 predicted proteins | sample MGYA00511341_ERZ772867 | MGnify/ENA primary metagenome ERZ772867 (study PRJEB29015, sample SAMEA2737707) | human gut metagenome | biome: human gut; feature: human-associated habitat; material: faeces | place: China | collected 2012 ... | reverse complement strand
AGGACATTGCCGGTATGAAAGCCACCGCCGCGCTGAGAGCCGCTGACCGCAACCCCTACTCATGGAATATGGAGTTTTACGAATACCCCGACGGCAGCGGCTACGAGGGACGCTTCACCAAATGCGGCATCTGTGTGCTGATGAAAAAGCTGGGGCTATATGACCTCACTCCCGCGCTGTGCCGTCTGGACTACACCATGAGCGAAGCCGGCGGCGTGACCGACTTCGTGCGGCAGTACACCCTCGCCTCCGGCGGCCCATACTGCGACTGCGGGTATAAAAAGAAGGGCTTCGTGAAAGCTGGGGCAGGTCAAGGAGCTGAATGCCCTTTTTGATATGCGGTTGAATGTGCTGCTGGCTGAAAATTTTCCTCTTTTCGTGCAGGAACTCCTTTGCTGCGCCCGCAGAGATTCGCCGGTCTGCAATTCATTTTTATCATATTCGGGTATAAAAAGTCCACCGTAATTCCTTTAGAATTACGATGGACTCATGGAAAAGGTATCGCGTTTTAATAGAATTTCCCGGAGGGGGGTTCACCTGCCATTTAGGGGGGGTCAACCGGGTCCGAAGGGGGTTCAAATCCCAAAGGGGGTTCAAAGTGAACGATTACTGATTTGCCTTTTCCTCCAGCGCACGGATACGGTCGGAGAGCGCATCGATTTTCCTCATGAGCATAAAGTTTTGATAAAAAACTGCTCTCGCGAAATGATACACGTTATTATCCAGTGTTTGGAGTCCCTCTTTCATATCCGATGCATCACTTGTGTCGCCATTTTTCACTTTTAGGGATTTGTAAATGAAAGTTATCGTATCCCGGTCGGTTTCTGAATCACAGCGGATTTCCTCCGTATCAAAATAGTCAAAGGCCTTCTCCTCATCCGTTTTTTCTTTCGGCGGAGTTTCCTGAGTACTGGAAGAAGTTGACCTCCGATGAGAGAACAGTCCCATAAGTTTTGACACCTTCTTTTATGTAGTTTGGTTTCTTACCAGTCATCATCCAGTAGTGCGGAAAGACCTTCTGCTTCATCCACCCATGACGGATCATATTTGGCCTTTTTCATTGGGGCTCCGCATGATGGGCATATCCTATATGGCTTGTCGCTCACAGCTTTGAATCCGGAGCAAATATACTCATCAGCACGGAACAGATGCGTCCGCTGCGTCCAGTGTGCCGATTTCATTGTTCCACCTCATATAGCTAAGGCTTCTGGAACGGGCTGAATTTTCGGCAACGACGATTTTGCAGACTCAACAATCCGTTTGACTTCTTTCTCATTTACGGTTTCCACACTGTTCTCCTTTTCAGCCTTCTTCACGAGCGTGACCTTACACATATCATACATCAGCGAAACAAGCAGGATAGAATTCCGTACCAGCAGCCGTTCTGATTTCGTGTATTCTTTGTAATCTGTTTTTTGTGACACGAGGGTTTTCAGAGCAGATAAATGGGAGAGATACTGTTGCCTGACTTCCAACATCGACTGATGCAGCATTCCTGCCGAGCCCCGAAGTTGGGCGTGGTAAGCGCATATTTTCTCTACGTCTTTTTTAAGCTGGACGGCTTCGCGCTTGTTTTTTGTAGCTTTCTTCGATAGACTTACGCCCTTTACACATAATACCGCTCCACCGACAAGAGCTCCGGGGCCAAGCGCCAGAGCATTAATTCCAAAAGCGGCGGCACCAATGCCTATTCCCGCAACAGCTCCTCCTGCACCTGCCAGCGCCATCTGGAGGTTATTCGACAAAGTTTTCAGATCTTCTGGTTTGAAATCGGGCAGGGTAACCTTTGCCAGTTTGTTTTTCAGTCCCTCCGGGCGTTGTTGGATTTTTTCCATTGTCTCGACAAAGGAATCGAAGGTGCCGATAATCTCAATCTGGAGATCACCCAGTTTTTCCATTACAGCCTCGGTTTGAGCATTGCTGTCCTGATAGGCGGATAATGCTTCTTCCCTCATAGCAAGCGCTTTTTTATTGACCCTGTTTGCGCGAATACCCGCACCTGCGCCTACGGCTGCAGCAGCGCCACCCGCAACGGCAGCGACTTTTGCAATGACGTCACCGTGATCGCCAAGAAATCCAAAAAGGCGTTTAATGGCATTCCAAATCAGTTTAAGGAAAGCTAACACAAATCTCCGCCTCCCTTCAACTAAACACGAGACGACCGGATGGATCGCTCATAAAATCATCAAAGTCTCCGTCCCATGGCAAGCATATCCCGCTGCAGGTAAGAGCATCCATGAGCAGGCTGTTTAATTCCTCTTCAGAGGTTGCCTGACCAATTTTCGCCGCGATTAAACGGAACTGCAGACACTGAGTCGAAAAGGCATCTATATCGTATCCTTCAATCCTAGCTGCCATATTCTCAAATGCCTTTGAGGTTTCCTTAATGGTGTGCTCAACGGTGGCATACTGATTCATTTTCCCAATGAGGGTATTTACCAGCTTGCTCCGATCCAGCAGAATCAACATGGTGCAGGAGAGCAGGCCGCTGACGAGGACAGATACAAACCTTGTCACTACGGGACCTACTTCAGGAACAGATGCGATAGGCGTTTTGGAAATCAGATCTCCAACATAAGTCCCTGCAATAACTGAAGCACCAGAGCCGAGAACAATCGTTGTCATTTTCAGTTGATCGCCAAGCAGCAGATCATCCGGATTAATCAACAGAACATTTCCAGCCTGAACTACAGCAGCGTACCCCTGGCGGATATACCTGACCATGTTCTTTTCAGTGGTAAAGAAAATGTTGCAAAGCGTAGTCGTAAGGCTGGCAAGAGCTCCCGCCCAAAAGCCCTGTGCAAACTGAGATATCAGGTCCTTATAGCGAAGCCGAGCATTATCAAGCCCTTTTGGTATGCCCCGGATGATGGCTTCAAAACACTCTTTGAAATCGCTGCCGGGAGGTACGGCTCCTAACTCATCCTTACAGGCATAGTAGATCTCCAGAAAAACAAATCCCAGAGCCTGACGAGCACCCATCTCCAGTCCACGTTTTCCGGCTGCGGTAACAGCGTCTGCATAAAACTGAGGGCTGGTATAGTAGAATTTGGCAATTCTGGCCTCGTAGTGCTCCCGCGCCCTTGCATCTTCTTCTCTAAGGCGTTGCTTTACCTCTTCGGGCAATGGAGCACCCTTCTCACCGTTCCAGTCGACTTTGTCGGGGTGCTCATCGCACCATCCGATGAACTCGTCAATCGTCATATCAGACATTTTCGTATTTAAAGAAATGCTGGTATAACGAAGATTCTCAGGGTCATTTGCAAGCGAAATGCCATCCAGATCTGCAAGCATTCTGACGGGATCGTCATGAACTTCATGCGCAGAAATGATATGATCCAGTGACGCTCTACGCCAAGGCCCCTCCGCTTTGTTGAAAATCAAGAGATTACCGGGGGCATATACATCTTCTGTCGGAGTGCCAGTTTCATTGAACTGCCGTAGTGCCTCAGCAGTAACCGTCGTGTATGAATCGTCGCTATGATAATCGTGCGTGGAGTACTTACCACGCTCCCCATACTTTTGCGCGTAGGCAGAATTCTTAAATGTCCCTGTCTCTCGGACACCCTGTACAGTATCAACATCCCCGCCGCGTTGATCGTGGACGAGGAAGTCCAGCCCGAAAGAAGTGACAAGGCTATGAAGGATTACTCGCTCATACTCACCCCAAATGTCAGAAAAAACATTGTTGCTGGGATTCGGAGCAATGCCGCTATTCAATTCGGAAAGATAATTGCTCATTCTTCTCAATCCATTCCAAGTAATGACGGGCCAATAATTGTTGAAATATTATACACCGAAAAAGGGCCATTTACAATGTTACATATGCGACCATTGACAACAAATTAAAGAAAAACGCCCACAAGCCGTCAAGCCTTTGGACGATTGCTTTTTTCCGCGACTCACACCCGGACGTCCTTACCATTCTGAAACTTGAATGTCAGCCCATCCCGATGTACCACTACGCGGTCGATCACATCAAGCCAGAGCCGTTCGTCGAAATGGTCCATCGGCTGGTCCAGCTCACGGAGCCGGAACATGAAGCCGCCAATGGCATCCGCTTTTGCCATTCGCTCTGTGCGCATCCTCTCCAGTTCCTTGACCCGATCCTGCGCCTTGTCATAGCGCCCCACCAGCCCGTTGTACCGGGCGAGGTAATCGCCCTGATCCAGCGCCGTCGAACTGTTCTCATCGACGCAGCGCTTGGTCAGCTCGGCCACCACATCCAGCTCTTCAAGAAGCTGCTGCATCAATGGGGTCTGCCAGAGAAAACCTTGTACCACAGGATATGGATATCGAAAAAAAGCCTACGGATATGACTGGCAGTACGCGGAAAAAGAGCCGGAGACCTCAAATTGAACGATTACCATCTATGAGAACGATACCCCTCAAATTGAACAATACCCCTCTGTGAGAACGATTTGTCCGGGAGAGGGGTGCCGGGAACACTCGAAAAAGCAAAAATGCCGCTGCGGAAATGACTCCGTAGCGGCAACTTTTTTATGGCCGGATACCGAAAAATCCCTGAAATCAGGGCTTTTTCGGGCAAAAGTAAAAGGTAGGTAATTCTATCAAAATTACCTACCTTTTATGGCGGAGAAGGAGGGATTCGAACCCTCGATACCCTTATGGGGTATACACGATTTCCAATCGTGCGCGCTCGACCGGGCTACGCGACTTCTCCATAGCGGTCAAACTGAAAACTATTCAATTCAGCTTGTCTACTATAGCAAATGCGCGCGGCAAAGTCAAGAGCGACTTTGCCGCGCACGAAGATTTTTTCGGATTATTTTCAGTTATCCTCGCGGTCGCCCTTCTGCCGGATGGTGATGCGGATGGGCGTGCCCTCCAGTCCGAACGTCGAGCGGATCTGGTTTTCGATATACCGCTGATAGGAGAAGTGGAAAAGCTCCCGGCTGTTGCAGAAGATGACGAAGTGCGGCGGTCTTGTGCCGGTCTGGGTCATATAATAGATCTTCAGACGGCGGCCCTTGTCAGACGGCGGCTGTACGCGCGCCTGCGCGTCGGCGAGCACGTCGTTGAGAAGGCCGGTCGTGATGCGCATGGAGCTCTGGTCGTTCACGAAGTTCACAAGCTCAAAAATGCGCTCGGTGCGCTGGCCGGTGAGCGCGGAGATGAAGAGGACGGGGGCATACGTCATAAACGAGAGATCGCGGTAAATGTCCTTGCGCATCTTGTCCATCGTGTGAGTGTCCTTTTCGACGAGATCCCATTTGTTCACGACGATGATGCTCGCCTTGCCCGCTTCGTGGGCGAGACCGGCGATCTTGGTGTCCTGCTCCGTAACGCCCTCGCGCGCGTCGATCATGATGAGACACACGTCCGCGCGCTCAATGGCAAGCTGCGCGCGCATGACGGAAAACTTCTCGATGCGGTCGTCCACCTTGGACTTGCGGCGGATGCCGGCGGTGTCGATGAAGATATACTTGCCGTATTTGTTCTCCAGGCGCGTGTCCACGGCGTCGCGCGTCGTGCCGGCCATATCCGCGACAATGACGCGGTTTTCGCCGAGCACGAGATTGACGAGCGAGGACTTGCCGACGTTCGGCTTGCCGATGACGGCAACGCGGATGAGATCGTCCTCTTCCTCGCCCTCTTCCTCGGGCGGGAAGTTTTCGATGCACGCGTCGAGCATTTCGTCCGTGCCGTGGCCGTGGATGGCCGAGAGCGCGATCGGGTCGCCGAGACCGAGCGAGTAAAATTCATAAATGCCCGGGTCGACCTGACCGACGGAGTCCATCTTGTTCACGCACAGCACGACCGGCTTATGCGAGCGCTTGAGCATCGCGGCGACCTCCTGATCGGCGGCGGTGACGCCGGTGCCGATCTCGGTCACGAACACGATCACATCCGCGGAGTTGATGGCGATCTCCGCCTGCTCGCGCATGAAGAGCAGGATCTCGCTGTCCGCCGTCGGCTCGATGCCGCCGGTATCGACGATATCAAAGGTACGCCCCGCCCATTCGCACTCGGCGTACAGACGGTCGCGCGTCACGCCGGGAGTATCCTCCACGATGGAGAGACGCTTCCCGCACAGACGGTTGAAAAGCAGGGATTTGCCCACGTTGGGGCGGCCGACGATCGCAACAAGGGGTCGTTTAGCCATAATAGGAAAATCCTCCTTTCGGGGGTGTCAAAGTTCTTCAAAGCGCATCGCGGCGAGCAGCTCCGCACCGTCCACCTCGAGCGGGATGAGCGGCACGCCGAGCTCGCGCGATACGTCCTCGGGCGTAAGATCGTCAAGAAATACGCCCTCGCCGTGGCGCAGCATGGTTTTGGGAATGTATACCCGCTCGCCGATGTCCTTATCCCGGAGATGGCGGATGATATCCTGCCCGGTGAGCAGCCCGGCGACCTCGATCGTGTGGCCGAAGAAGTCGTTCGGAATGCCGTAGACCGTGCCGTTCGCTCCGGCCTTTTCCAGAAGCGCGCGCAGATACGGCTCGGCGGCCTTGCCGGTCGCAATGGAGAAGCGCGGCGTTTCTTTCCGGTCGGCCTCGTCCTCCAGCGAGAGGGCAAGGTCAAATTCCGTTTCGAGCAGACGCAGCATGCCTACGCCGTTTTCAAGCTGGGCATAGTCTTCGTAATATTCGTCCTCCGGCAGGGGAAGACCGGCACGCAGATACATTTCGTCGCTGCAGTAGAAAATGTGACTGCCGTATTTTTTAAAGCACTCCGCCGCGAACGACTCCACCTGCGCGATCGTCGCGCGCGCCTGCTCGGGCGTATAAGGGGAGAGAGGGGTGAGCTTTTCGCGGTGGCAGGTGAGACCCACCGGCACGATGGAAACGCTGCTCACATGCGGGTAAAGCCCCGCAAGGTCCTCCAGCGAGCGCTGCAGCGCCGTGCCGTCGTTCCAGCCGGGGACGGCGACGATCTGGCATTCCATGAATATGCCCGCCGCGGCGAAGCGGCGGAGAATGTCCATGATCTCTTTGCCGCGCGGGTTGCCGATGAGCTTTGCGCGCAGCTCCGGATCGGTCGCATGCACGGAAATATTCAGCGGGCTCACCTTCAGATCGCAGATGCGCTGCAATTCACGCTCGGAGAGATTCGTACATGTGATATAATTCCCCGTGAGGAACGAAAGACGCGCGTCGTCATCCTTAAAATAGAGCGTTTTGCGCAGTCCGCGCGGCAGCTGGTCGATGAAGCAGAATATGCACCGGTTGGAGCAGCCCGTCGGCTTGTCCATCAGGTACGTTTCAAAGTTCAGACCAAGATCCTCGCCCTCTTTTTTGCGGAGGCGGATCGTGCCGGCGTCCCGGAATTCCAGCGTGAGCGAGCGGTCATACGCCCAGTATTTATAATCGAGCACATCGTGGATCTCGTGCCGGTTGATATAACGCAATTCGTCGCCGGGGAGCACCCTGCCCTCGAGCCGGGAGCCGGGGTCTACGGACGAGATCGTGTTGAACATACAAACTCCTCATAGCAAAAGAAGAGGGGGCAAAGCCTCCTCTTCTTAAGCTCGGTTACTTTTTCTCCTCGTCTACCTTGAGAACCTGACGGCCATCGTAAGAGCCGCAGGCCTTGCAGGCCCGGTGGGGGAGCTTGAAAGCGCCGCACTGGGGGCACTTGACCAGAGCGGGAGCGGTGAGCTTCCAGTTGCTGCCGCGTCTCTTGTCGCGTCTGGTACGGCTTACTTTACTCTTGGGGACTGCCATGGTGACACCTCCTCGTACTTTGGCTGCTTTGAACAGCGCATAATCATGGTTTATCGTCCAACAGCTGTTCCAAAACAGCCAGTCTTGGATCCGATTCTGTCCTGCAATCGCAGGGGCCTTCGTTGAGATTCTTGCCGCAGCGGGAGCAGAGCCCCTTGCAGTCGGCCCGGCAAAGAAACCGGGTGTCCGTGTTCAGGATGAACACGGTCTCCAGCAGCTCTTCCAGATCGAGCTCGTCACCCTCCAGCAGGAAATAATCGGGGTTTTCCTCGTCCTGCAGTTCGGAGGCGAGCGGGACATCGAGCGGATAGCTCACTTCCCGGTCAAACTCGGCGGCGCACCGGTCGCACACACAGCGCATCACAGCGGAGAGCGTGCCCCGCAGCGTCAGAGCGCCGGCGTTGTTCACGATGAAGCCCTCGCCCACAGGGGCGGCGGTGTAGGAGAGAACGGCGGGGAAATCCAGCCGGTCAGTGGAAAGCTCACACCGGAAGGGCAGCCGTGAGCCGGGATTCAGGAGAAGTTCGTGGAGATTCATGTTGATTCCAATCCTCTGTCAGCATCTCACAAGCCTTGCTATTATATATGAGCATTTCTGTATTGTCAACAGAAAAATCAACGGACCGCTTCTTTTTCCGTAGTTGAGCGGTCTGTGCAAGACCACAAGATATTGTATCACATCTTCTCGGAAAAAACCAGAGGAAAATGACGAAAAAAAGAAAAAAGCCTTGCCCATCATAGCGGCCTTTGATATAATACTCATTCACGATAATCAAGAAAAAGCGAGGAAACGGATCTATGGAGGAAACAAACAGCCTGGCCCGGTCCCGACGCATGGGCGAAATGCCGGAGGGAAAGCTGCTGCTGTCAATGGCAGTGCCCATGATGCTCTCGATGCTGGTGCAGGCTCTCTATAATATTGTGGACAGCGTATATGTGGCGAAGGTGTCGGAGGACTGCCTTTCGGCGCTCTCACTCGCGTTCCCGGCGCAGAACATTCTCATCGGTCTTGCCACCGGCACGGGCGTCGGCGTTTCGACGATGCTCTCCCGCGCTCTCGGCAGCCGGGACAATAAGCTCGCCAACCGCGTGGCGGGAAACAGCCTGTTCCTCTGCGTGTGCTGCTGGATTGTTATGGCGATCTTCGGTATTTTCTTTGCCGACGCCTTCATCCACTCGCAGACGGATATCGAGTCCATCCGCAGCTACGGAGATTCGTATCTGCGCATTGTTACGATCGGCTCGGTATTCGTGTATTTTGAGATCAACTTTGAGCGCCTTCTGCAGTCCACGGGCCAGACGAAGCTCTCCATGTGGGCGCAGATAATCGGCGCGGTGGCAAACATCATTCTTGACCCGTTCTTTATCTACGGCTGGTGCGGCCTGCCCGCAATGGGCACCACCGGCGCCGCCATCGCCACGGTCATCGGCCAGGCATTCGGCGCGCTGGCGGGTTTTCTGTTTCACCACAAACATAATAAGGAAGTCAATATCCGTCTTTCCGACTGCCGCCCGGACGGGCACATCATCCTTGACATCTATCGCATCGGCTTTCCGTCCATCCTCATGGTCGGTATCGGTTCCCTTACGAACTATCTCATGAACCGCATCCTCATGGCGTTCACGTCCACGGCGGTCGCGTTGTACGGCGCATACTTCAAGCTGCAGAGCTTCTTCTTCATGCCGGTGTTCGGACTGAATAACGGCATTGTCCCCATCGTCGGCTATAACTACGGCGCGCGGAAAAAGGAACGCATTTACCGGACGATCCGCTACGGCGTGCTGTATGCCGTGTGCATCCTTGCTGTCGGCCTGCTGCTCTTTGAAGCGATTCCCGGCGTGCTGCTGCAGGCGTTCTCGCCGTCGGAGCACATGCTTGCCATCGGCATTCCCGCGCTGCGCAAGATCGCCATCCATTTCCCGATCGCGGCGTTCTGCATTGTGGGCGGGTCGGTCTGTCAGGCGCTCGGCAAGAGTCTCTATTCGTTTTTCACGTCGGTGCTGCGTCAGGTCGTGGCGCTCATCCCGGCGGCGTATCTTCTGTCGCTGACAGGGAACGTCGGCAATGTATGGTGGTGCTTCCCGATCGCGGAGGTCGTATCGGCGTGCGCAACGGCGTTTTTCCTGCGCCGCGCGCTGCGAAATATGGACCGGGAGCTGACGCTCGCGGAGGGGCAATGAAGGAATTTACCATCGGCCGGAACGACGCCGGGCAGCGGCTCGACCGGTTCGTGAGCAAGGCGGCGCCGCTTATCCCGGAATCGCTGCTGCAAAAGACGCTGCGGAAAAAGGATATAAAGATCAACGGCCGCCCGGCAAAGGGCGAGGCACGCCTCGCCGAGGGCGACACGGTGCGCGTCTATCTCCCGGACGAGTTTTTTGAAGCGCCGCGGGAGGAAAATGCATGGCGCAAGATCACGGCCCCCCGGCTCGATATCGTCTACGAGGACGAAAACATCCTGCTCGTGGACAAAAAGCCGGGCGTCCTCTGTCACAGCGCGGGGGAGTGGAGCTGGAATACGCTCATCGCCAATATTCAGGCGTATCTCCGCGCGAAGGGCGAGTGGGACCCGGCGCGGGAGAACAGCTTTGCGCCCGCGCTCTGCAACCGCATCGACCGCAATACCGGCGGCATCGTGATCGCGGCGAAAAACGCCGAGGCGCTGCGCATCATGGATGAAAAGGTCAAAAACCGCGAGATCGAGAAGATCTATCTCGCCGCCGTCGTCGGCACGCCGCGCCCTGCCGCCGGACGGCTCGAGGGGTATCTCTTCAAGGACGCGAAGAATAACCAGGTCTATGTCTACGATGCGCCCCGCACCGGGGCGAAAACCGCCGTGACGGAGTATAAAACGATCGCATCCGACGGGCGTCTCACGCTCGTGGAGTGCCGCCTTATCACCGGGCGCACGCACCAGATCCGCGCGCAGTTCCGCCATGCCGGGTGTCCGCTCCTCGGCGACGGGAAATACGGCCGCGAAAAGGACAACCGCGCCTACGGCGAAAAGGGGCAGGCGCTCTGCTCGTGGCGGCTGCGGTTCGTCTTTGACACCCCCGCCGGGGCGCTCGAATATCTCAACGGAAAGAGCTTCCGGACCAAAACGCCGGAGTTCGTGGAAAAGTACTTCCCAGCGTTCGCGGAATGCATGAAAACGTGAAAAAACTGCCGGAAACGCCGCTCGTTTTCGGCAGTTTTTTGCATCACGCGCCACGCAAAAAATAATTTGATTTGAAAAGGAAAATTGCATTGACAAACCCCCTTGAAATCTATATGATTGGCCTAACGCGCAAAGCGCGAAAAATCGGGAAAAGAGGGGGAGGATAATGGCCAAAGAACTCATCCGCCTGGTCGATTGCACCATGGCCTTCGACGGTGAGACCGTTCTGGATTCCATCAACCTGTACATCAACAACAAAGAGTTTCTTACACTGTTAGGACCCTCGGGATGCGGCAAGACGACCACGCTGAGAATTATCGGCGGGTTTCTTAAGCCTACCTCGGGGGACGTTTTGTTTGACGGTGTAAGGATCAACGACATTCCTCCGTACAAACGGCAGGTGAACACCGTATTCCAGAAATACGCGCTGTTCCCGCATCTGGACGTGTACGACAACATCGCTTTCGGTCTGCGGAACCACAAGGTCCCGGAGGACGAGATCGACGAGCGCGTTACGGAAATGCTCGAGGTCGTGTCGCTCAAGGGCTTTGAAAACCGCAAGGTGACATCGCTCTCCGGCGGCCAGCAGCAGCGCGTGGCGATCGCCCGCGCTCTGGTGAACCGGCCGAAGGTGCTGCTGCTTGACGAGCCGCTCGGCGCGCTCGATCTGCGTCTGCGCAAGGACATGCAGCAGGAGCTCAAGCGCATCCAGCAGCAGATGGAGATCACCTTCATCTACGTGACCCACGATCAGGAAGAGGCTCTCGCCATGTCTGACACCGTCGTCGTCATGAACGAGGGCATCATCCAGCAGATCGGCACGCCGGAGGATATATATAATGAACCGAAGAACGCCTTCGTGGCGGACTTCATCGGCGAGAGCAACATTCTCGACGGCATCATGCGTGAGGACTATGTGGTCGAAACGTTCGGCCGCCGCTTCCAGTGCATGGACAAGGGCTTTGCAAAGGACGAGCCGGTGGACGTCGTCGTCCGCCCGGAGGATATCGATATCGTCCCCGTGAAGGACGGTATGCTGACCGGCACCGTGACGAGCATCACCTTCAAGGGCATGCAGTACGATGTCATCGTAGACTTCAAGGGCTTCAAGTGGCTCATCCAGACGACCGACAGCCCGGAAGTCGGGCAGCGCATCGGCATCCGCATCGTGCCGGACGGCTTCCACATCATGCACAAGAGCAAGTATTCCGGACTCTACGGCGACTACAGCTCCTTCTCGGAGGAATATGACGAGCTGTCCGACGCGGAATACGATCCGGAGGCGGAGGAGGAATCCTCGGAGAGCCGGGAGGAATCCGCCGATGAAGAATAAAGCGCTCGCGGCGCCGTATCTCGTGTGGATGGCGATCTTCACGGTCGTCCCGCTCGGGATCGTGATCTGGTTTTCGTTTACCGATTCCATCACCGGCGCATTTACGTTTGATAACATTTCCCGCATGGGGACGTATCTCCCCATTTTTCTCAAGAGCATCTGGCTGGCGATCCTCTCGTCGCTCATCTGCCTTGTGATCGGCTATCCGGTGGCGTACTGTCTGGCGTCCGCCGCGCCGGAGCGGCAGCGTTTTCTCTATATGCTCGTCATGCTGCCGATGTGCATGAGCTTTCTGCTGCGCACGCTCGCGTGGGTGGCGCTGCTCGACGATACCGGCATCATCAACGGCGTCGTCACAAGCCTTGGCCTCCAGCCGCTGCCGCTCATCCGCACGGACGGCGCTGTCGTGCTCGGCATGGTGTATAACTATCTGCCGTACATGATCATGCCGCTCTATACGGTACTTGTAAAGCTCGATCCGCGCCTTACCGAGGCCGCCGAGGATCTCGGCTGCACCCCGGCGCAGGTGTTCGGGCAGGTGACGCTCCCGCTGAGCGTGCCGGGGATCATCTCCGGCTTCACGATGGTGTTCGTTCCCGCTGTGTCCACGTTCTACATTTCGCAGAAAATGGGCTCCGCCGGTACGACGCTCATCGGCGACGTCATCGAAAGCCAGTTCAAGGCCGCCTACAACCCGAACCTCGGCGCGGCGCTCTCGCTCGTGCTGATGGTGATGGTGCTCGTATGCATCGCGGTCATGAACCGCTTCTCGGACGAAGAGGAGGTCGCAACGATATGAAGACCTTCAACCGTGTTTTCACCGTGATCGTGTTCCTGTTTCTGTATATCCCGATGATCGTGCTGGCCGTTGCGTCGTTCAACGCCGGTACGGATATCGCCGTATGGAAGGGCTTCACGTTCGCGCAGTACGGCGCGCTCTTCCGCGACGGCGTGCTGCTGCCGCTGCTGGCAAACTCCGTCATCGTCGCGGTGATCGCCTCGCTCGTGGCGACGGTGCTCGGCACCATGGCCGCCATCGGCATCCGCGCCATGTCCGGCCGGATGCGCCGCATCACGATGGCCGTGACGAATATCCCTCTCACGAACCCGGAGATCGTCACGGGCGTCTCGCTCGCGCTGCTCTTCGCGTTTGCCGGGCAGATGATGAAGCTCAACAACGTTCTCGGCTTTACGACGCTTCTCATCGCGCACATCACGTTCAATTTGCCGTATGTCATTCTGTCTGTGATGCCGAAGCTCGGACAGCTCGACCCGAACCTGCTCGACGCCGCGCTCGATCTCGGCTGCACGCCCGTGCAGGCGTTCTTCAAGGTCATCATCCATGAGATCATGCCGGGCATTCTCTCCGGCGCGCTCATGGCGTTCACGATGAGTCTGGACGACTTTGTCATTTCGTATTTTGTCTACGGCCCAAGCTTTGTCACGCTGCCGGTCGAGATCTACAACTATACGAAAAAGCCGCTCCAGCCGAAGATCTACGCGCTGTTCACGCTGCTCTTCCTTGCGATCCTCCTTGTGATGGTCGTGATGAATCTCGTGCAGGCCGGCGATGAGCGCCGCCGCCGTCAGGCGCGCGGTGTGTTCGGGAAGAAGGGGGCGAACGCATGAAAAAGCGTGTGTTCTCTCTTGTGCTCGCGCTGCTCGTATGCGTGGTACTGATCCCCGCGCCGGAAGCGCACGCCGCTCCCAACACGATCAACGTCTACAACTGGGGCCAGTACATTTCCGACGGCACGGACGGCTACATCGATATCAACGCCGCCTTCGAGGAGGCGACGGGCATCCATGTGAATTACATGACGTTCGACTCGAACGAAACGATGTATACCAAGCTCAAGACCGGCGGTTCTTCCTACGATGTCATCATCCCGTCCGACTATATGATCGGACGGCTGATCGACGAGGGACTTCTCCTGCCGCTCAACTTTGACAACATCCCGAACTATCAGTACATGGACGAGGCGTACAAAAACACCGCCTACGACCCCGATAACCTCTACTCCGTTCCGTATACCTGGGGCACCGTCGGCATCATCTACAACAGCGCCTACGTGGACGAAGAGGACGTCGGCAGCTGGGATCTTCTCTGGAACAGCAAGTACGCCGGGAAGATTTTGATGTTCGATAATCCGCGCGACGCTTTCGCCATCGCGGAAACGATGCTCGGATATTCGCCCAACACGCATGACGAGGACGAGCTGCGCGCTGCGGCCTACAAGCTCATCGAGCAGAAGCCGCTCGTGCAGGCCTACGTCATGGACCAGATCTATGACAAGATGGAGCGCGGCGAGGCGTGGATCGCGCCGTACTACGCCGGCGACTATCTTATGATGGTCGGGGAAAACGAGGATCTTCGCTTCTGCTTCCCGGAGGAGGGCTTCAACTTCTTCATCGACGCGCTGTGCATCCCCACGTGCGCGACGAACAAGGAAGGTGCGGAGGCGTACATCAACTTCCTCTGCTCGCCGGAAGTGAACGGCGAAAATCTTGACTATCTCGGCTATTCCACGCCGGAATCGGCGGCCAAGGAGTATATGGATCCGGAGACGGCGGCGTCCGACATCGCCTACCCGAGCGAGGAAACGCTCAGCCGCGGCGAAGCATTCCTCTATCTTGACCAGAAGACGACGCATCTCATGGATTCGCTCTGGCTTGAGGTCAAGACCGAGGGTGAAACGGATTATACGCCCATCATCGGCATCAGCGCAACGGTGCTGCTCGCCGCCGTGTATCTCACGGCCCGCGGCGTGAGAGACCGGCGCCGCCGTGCCAACCGCTGCAAAAAGTGGAAAACCTGAAATAAGAAAATTGCGCCGGGAGAAATTCCGGCGCGATTTTTGAATTCTCAAATCGTAATTTACGGAGAAATATCCATGAAAATCGGAATCATATGTGCCGCGGAAAAGGAACTTGCCCCATTTCTTGCGCAGATCGAGGGCATCAAAACATCGGAAAAGGCGATGCTGCAGTTTTACGAGGGGAAGATCCACGGCACGGAGGTCGCGGCCGTGGTTTCCGGGGTCTGCAAAGTCAATGCGGCGGTCGCCGCGCAGATTCTGATCGACGGCTTCGGCGTAACGGCCATTATCAATTCCGGCACCGCCGGGGGAATGGACGCAAGGCTCCGGATATATGATGCTGTCGTAGCGACGGAGTGCTGCTATCACGACGTGGCCGAGAATATCCTCACCGAATACCATCCGCGGATGAAAACCGTGTTTTTTGAAAGCGCCCCGCGGCTTTTAAGCCTTTCCCGGGATGCCGTAAAAAAGCTGGGACTTCGGAATGTATATTTCGGGCGCATGGTAACGGGCGAGGCATTTATTACCGACGAGGGGCGAGGGAGAATCCTCGAAAAGTATTCACCGCTGTCGGTTGATATGGAAACGGCGAGTATTGCCCATGTCTGCTATGTGAATGGTATCCCGTTCCTTTCTATCCGCTGCATCACCGACACGGCTGAGCACAGCGGGAACGAGACCTTTCATGCCAACTGCGCCAGAGCGTCGGAGATCGCGGCAGCGCTGGTGACGGAGATCATCAAAGAGGATCCGCTGACGAGCCGGCACGAGGGTAAGCAAATGCACGGATCATTTTTGACAGGCTGAAAAATCGCGTTGGAGAATTTCTCCAACGCGATTCTGATTGTTATGGTATGTTGATGTTACATTATTTGGCGTTCAGATATTCGTCCGTCAGCAGCTCTTCCTGCAGCTCCGACATTTGCTGCACATTCTTGGCCTTGATGCTGTCAAAGAGTTTTTGATGGTGATTTAAGGTCTCCTGCTTGCCGAGAATTTGCCATGTTGTTCTGGAATTGGCCTTGTAGATATCGAAGAATGTGTCCTTGAAGGATTCATAGAGTTGGATGAAGAGCTTATTTTTCGACATCTGGCAGATGCAATAGTGAAAGGCGAAATGCGCGTAGTGGAAGCCGTCCTCGTTATCAGTTTCAATAGTGCGCTTCATCTCGTTGAGATGTACCTCGAGCGCACCAATCTCGTCTTCAGTGATCGGGTTGAGCACCGCGAGACGCAACACGCAGTATTCCACCAGCACGCGGAACTGGTTGAGCTCGCTGTTGTTTCCCGTGAGCAGATTGCACCGCAGCAGCTCGGAGAAGAGAGAGTTGAAACTGAATTCACAGACAAAGGAGCCCTCGCCGACGCGCGTTTCCAGCATTCCGAGCGTGTTGAGCTTCTGCAGCGCCATTTTCAGCGTGGTGCGGCTTACGCCGAGATCCTGTGCCAGCTCAATCTCCGAGGGAATCTTCTCGCCGATCTTCCATTCTCCGCTGGAGATTTTTTTCAGAATGATGTGAAATACCTGATCGGCTACGGTGCGGCGGTTAACTTTTTCGATGTTTGTTTCCATTGGCTTTTATGCTCTTCCCTGTTTCCGAAAGTAATGCTACTCTTAACCATAGCAAACAAAAATTTGAAATGCAATATAAAATTTTAAATTTTGTATGCAGAGCGAAAAGGGCGATCCCGCGGTAATTGTGAAACTGCATAATCCAGTTTGCCGAAAATTAGCTGTTTTAAACCAAATTGCAGTTGGGTGTTGACTTCAGCTGTCAAACGGAGTAGATTCTGGTTGAAGGGTTGTTGGACAACTATTCAACCAAACGAATAACGAGCAGGGAGGACGACCATGAAAATTACCAAGGTAGACATTTACATGCTCGATGCCACCGCGCAGCGGGCGAGCCGGCGCCCCATTTGCTGCCGCGTCTGGACGGACGATGGCTTCTACGGGGACGGCGAAGCGGGCATCGCCTTTGACTATGCGGCTCCGGCCGGCATCGGCATGCTGCAGGACATTTCCCGCCTGATCATCGGCAAAGACCCGATGCGCACGGACGAGCTCTGGGAGCGCATGTTCAAAATCAGCTTCTGGGGCCAGGGCGGCGGCCCGGTTGTCTTTGCGGCGATCAGCGCCATTGATATTGCCCTCATGGACATCAAGGGCAAGGTACTCAATGTTCCCATCTACGAGCTGCTCGGCGGCAAGGTCAACGACAGCATCCGCTGCTATGCTTCCCAGCTGCAGTTCGGCTGGAACGAGGACGTTGGCCCCCGAGGCACCGCCAAGGAATACGCTGACATCTGCAAATACGCCATGTCCGAGGGCTACGACGCCGTGAAGCTGGACTTCACCATGTACGACCGTGACAAGAAGGACATTCCGAATCGCGACTGCGAAGGCTTCATCTCCAACGACTTCTACAAAATGGTCGAGGAGCGCATCGCGGCCATCCGTGAAGAGTGCGGCGATGTGGACATCATCATGGAAAACCATGGCCGTACCGACGTCACCTCCGCGATCAAGCTCGGCGAGCTTTGCGACAAGTATAACTTCTACGCGCTTGAGGAGCCGGCGACGCCGCTGCGTCCCGAGTTCCAGAAGCTCATCCGCGAAAAGGTGCGCACGCCTCTCGCGGCCGGCGAGCGTCTTTATACGCGCTGGCAGTTCCTGAACTACTTCAAAGACAACTCCATCCAGCTTGTGCAGCCGGATGCCTGCAACTGCGGCGGCATTTCCGAATGCAAGAAAATCTGCACCATGGCGGAGGCCTTTGACGTGAAGGCGCAGATTCACTGCGCCGGCGGTCCCATCTCCACGGCGGCGGCGCTGCAACTTACCGCGGCTACCACTAACTTTGCCATTTACGAGCACCACTTCCGTTCCACGCAGCCGTCGATCGCGCGTCTTGGCAAGTATGACTATCAGCCGGTCAACGGCAAGTTCTATGTGAGCGATCGTCCGGGCCTCGGCCAGGAGCTTTCCGAAGCAGCGATCGCCGAAGCACTGGTCCACGTTACGGTCGACGAGCCGTAAATATATAAGGAGGGAAAGACCAATGAAATTCTTAGGACTCAAGAAAAACTGGAAGCAGTGGCTGAGCCTTCTCTGTCTCTGCATCGGCGGCGGCACGATCTACAAGCTGCCTTACATCCGCGACGTATTCTATGTGCAGTTCCAGGAGGCCTTCGGCGCGACCAATACGCAGATGGGTTTGATGATGACGGTTTACGCTGTCGCCTGTGCGCTCTGCTTCCTTCCCGGCGGTTGGCTGACCGATCTCGTCCCCGCAAAGTATCTCGTTTCTCTCGGCCTCTTCACCACCGGCGCGACGGGACTTCTGCTTGTCTCCATCCCCTCGATGGGCGTTGTTCTGCTGGCGCAGGTCATCTTCGGTATTACCACGACGCTCCTCTTCTGGGAAGCCATGTTTAAGGGCGTGCGTATCCTCGGCTCGCCGGAGGAGCAGGGCCGCCTGTTCGGTCTTCTGGAGGGCGGACGCGGCATCGCCTCAACGCTCGTCTCCTTCGCCGCTCTCGCCGTCGGCGTGAAGCTGGGAGAAGGCAAGCTCGGTATGCAGGGAACCATCACCTTCTACGCGGTCGTCCTCATGGTTCTCGGCGTTCTCTGCTTCTTCCTGATGGATAAAAACCCGGTCGAAGGCAAGATCAACGCGAAGGAATGCCTCGTCGGCATGGTTCAGGTCCTCAAGCTCCCCAAGGTTTGGCTTGCCGGTCTCATCGTGTTCTGTGGCTACGCGGCTTACCAGTGCCTGAGCTTCTTTACGCCGTACCTCGTGAAAATTTACGGCATGAGCTCTAGCATGGGCTCCGTCATCAGTATCATCCGCACCTACATCCTTGCCATCATCATCGCCCCCATCGGCGGCGCCATTGCAGATAAGAAGGGCTCCAAGATCAAGTTCCTGCAGTACGTCTACCTTATCGGCATCGTGCTCGCGCTGCTGCCCATTTTCATCCCGGTTGAAAACGGCACCATGATCCTCATGATCATCGTCATGCTCTGCGTCGCCGCCACCGTTATGATTCTGCGCGGCATCTACTACTCCACCACCGCCGAGATCAACATTCCAGTCGTTCTCGCGGGCGCGGCTCTGGGTCTCATGTCGCAGCTCGGCAATGCGCCGGACTTCTTCCTGCAGACCATGTGCGGCCACTTCATCGATGCGAACCCCGGCCGTGCCGGCTACCAGATGGTGTTTGCTACCATGGCTGTCCTCTGTCTGCTCGGCATGATCTTCTGCATTATCCTCTACCGTGTGAACAAGAAGGATCAGGAGAAGCAGACGAAGGTCGACTTCAAAGTTTCGAATAGTGATATCATGTAATTCCTGAGGGGAGGGAGAGACTATGAAGAAGAAAATAAAGATTCCCCATATATTCGTTATTTTAGTCTGCATAGCAATCCTCTTTGCCGTTCTATCGTGGATCATTCCTGCCGGCGCTTACGACCGCGTGACGGACCCGAACTCCGGAAGAACGGTCATCGATCCAAACAGCTTCCACTATCTCGAAAAGACCCCGATCACCTTTATCCAGTTCATCTCGTCTTACTCTGCGGGCTTTATGAACGCCGCCAGCATGATCTTCATGACGTTGGTGGTGGGCGGCACGTTCGGTATCATCAACGAGCTGGGCATCATCCCGGCGGCGCTGGCGGCCGTTCTGAAAAAGTTCCACACCCGGCAGGAGCTGGCGGTGCCGTTTCTGATCCTCATTTTTGCCCTGTTTGATTCCTTCATGGGCGCGCCGGAGCTGTGCATGATCTTCCTACCCATGATCCTTCCGCTTATTTTGAGTCTCGGATTTGACACGATGACGGCGGTGGCGATCGTGATCTGCGGTAACTGCATCGGCTACAGCACCGGCATGGGCAACCCGTTCACCACAATCATCGGTCAGAAGATCTGCCAGCTCCCGCTCTACTCCGGCATGTGGTACCGCGCCATCTGCTTTGTGGTGTTCTATATCGCTACGACGTGGTACATCCTGCGGTACGCAAAGAAGATCCGGAAGAACCCCGAGCTCAGCGCGACCTATGAGGATGACCAGCTCCGCCGGAACGCCAAGACCGATGTTGATAAAAACGCCAGGCTTTCCGCAAAGAACAAGATCGCCTGCGCGTTCATCGTCGCCTGCTTCCTCTTCAACATCTACGGTGTGATCCGGCTCAGCTGGGATATTGCGGAGATGACCGGCCTTTTCCTTGTGATGAGCGTCGGCGCGGGCGTGCTCTCCGGCCATAATCTTACAGAGACCTGCAAAATGTTCCTGAACGGCGCCAAGGATATCCTTCAGGGCGCACTGGTCATGTGCTTTGCCCGGACGATCGCCGTGATCATGACGAACAGTAACAACCTGGACGTATTTGTCCACGCCATTTCCAAGCTGGCGTCGGCCTTCCCGCCGACGATCGCCATTGTGGGTCTGTTCCTTGCCGGCGTGCTCATCAACTTCCCAATCAACAGCGGCTCCGGCCAGATGAGCGCCACGATGCCGATCATGTCCCCGCTCGCGGATATCCTGCATGTCACGAAGCAGGGAGCGGTGCTGGCCACGCAGTTCGGCGACGGCTGGTCGAACACCATGTACCCGACGAACGCATCGTATATGGCAACGCTCGCCGTGGCCAAGGTCAACTGGACAGACTGGCTGAAATTCCAGTTCCCGCTCCAGCTCATGTGGACGGGACTGAGCATCGTAATGCTCTTCATCGCCCAGACCATCCAGCTCGGCCCCTTCTGATACGGGCGGCACGATCGCTTTAACCCCCTCTCTTTTCTCTCCTGCCGCCCTGTGCGGCAGGAGAGATTCTAATTCAATGAAAAGGAGCTCGTTCCATGAAAAAAATACATGACTTTGATGAGCCGGTCGACCGCATCGGCACGGATTCCTATAAGTGGGACTGCGAGGGCGCGGGAGGGAAGTATATCCCGCTGGGCGTGGCCGACACGGACTTCCGCGCGCCGGAGGAGGTGTGCGCCGCCGTTCGGAAAAGAGTGGATTTCGGCGTGTTCGCCTATGGCAATCTGCCACAGAAACGCTTCACAGACGCCGTGTGTGCCTGGTACAAAAAGCGCTACGGTCTGACGCTGGACCCGCAGGCAGTGCGCCATTCGCAGGGACTCATGACGGGCGCACTGTGGATGATTCTCAATGCCTATACCCGTCCGGGCGACAAAATTCTTGTGCAGCCGCCGGTGTATAATACGTTCGGCATCGTCATCCGCGGTGCGGGACGCTTTGTGGAGAACAATGATCTTATCCTGAAGGATGGCCGCTATGAGATCGACTTTGACGATTTGGAAAAAAAGACCGCTGATCCGCGAGTGCGCATTCTTCTCGTCTGCAACCCTGCTAACCCCGTCGGGCGCGTATGGACGCGTGAAGAGCTCACGAGAATGTACGAGATCTGCAAAAAGAACCATACGTTGATTGTGAGCGACGAGATCCATGGGGACATTGTCTATGCTCCGCACCGGCACATCCCGTATTTCTCCCTTTCAGAGGAGATCGCAGACAACGTGATTGTCATGGGCTCGCCGAGCAAGTCGTTCAATCTCGCGTGCTTTTATTCGGCCTATGTGGTCATTCACAACGAGGAACTGCGCGAACAGTACGGCATTGTTTACGAGGATTATCATTTTGATTACAACTATCTCGGCATCGAGGCGCTCATCACGGCTTACAACGACTGCGAATACTATGCCGACCAGCAAAACGAGTATCTGCACAAAAATATTGAGCTCGTAAAGAGCTTTCTTGCCCAAGCCATGCCGGAGGTGAAGGTGATCGAGCCGGAGGCAACGTATCTTCTCTGGATTGATTTTCGCGCGTGGGGGCTTTCTTCGCCGGAACTCGTTCGGCTCTTTGAGAGCGCGGGTGTCAAACTCAACAGCGGCGCAAATTACGGCGCACCCGGCGACGGGTTCCTCCGTCTCAACGTGGCGACGCAGACCACCGTGCTGGAAGAGGCGCTCCGGCGGATGAAGAAAGCGGCCGAAAACCGATAAAATATACCGAGTAAATATATAAAGAGCCTCGGACTGGATTGTCTATCCAGCCCGAAGTTTTATAGTTCTATGGCAATATCGTCTTTGGGGATCTTTGCCCAGTCGAAGAGCGGGATGAGTTCTTCGGCGGAGATCGATTCCCGTTTGTCCAGCAGTCCCGCGGCGTGGGCGAGCGCGCCGAGAAGCTCCGGCGCGGTGTGCCTTCCGCGTAGAATACCAAGGTCGAGATCACGGTCGCGCTTGGAGAGCCGCCGTCCGTCCGGCGCGGTGAGCAGGGGGACGTGATAGTATTCCGGCGGTGCGGCGTTGAGCAGACGGTAGAGATACAGCTGCCGCGGCGTGGACGAGAGAAGATCGCGCCCGCGCACGACCTGCGTTATACCGGCGTCGATATCATCCGCCACAACGGCGAGCTGATAGGCGAAAACGCCGTCCGCGCGCCGGAGAATGAAGTCCCCGCACTCGCGCGCGAGATTTTCGGCGTATGGGCCGTAATGCCCGTCCGAAAAGGCGATGCTCTCGTCCGGCACACGCAGCCGCCAGAGCGGGGCGCGCACTTTCGCTTTCGCTGCGCGTTCCTCTTCCGTCAGATCGCGGCAGGTGCCGGGGTAGATCGGGTGACCGTCGGAGGCGTGCGGGGCGTTCGCGGCGTTTTTGAGATCGCCGCGCGTACACCAGCAGGGATAGACAAAGCCCTCGCTGCGCAGCCGGTCGAGAATGCTCTCATAGTATTCGCTGCGCGTGCTCTGATCCGGCTGCTCAGCGTCCCAAGTGAGACCGAGCCAGCGCAGATCGTCCTTTAATATTTCGGCATTTTCCGCGCTGCACCGGAGCGTATCCAGATCCTCGATGCGCAGCACGAGCTCGCCGTGCGCGGCGCGGACCGAAAGCCACGCGAGCAGCGCGGAGAACACATTGCCGAGATGCATCCGCCCGCTCGGCGTCGGGGCGAAGCGGCCGCGCTCGGCCATAAAACCGCCTCCTCAGATCGGCAGCGACAAACTCAGCGCCGCGAGCAGCGTGCCGACAAAGTAGCTCGCGCTGTTGCAGCGCAGGATCCAGTTTGCGCCGTGCTTGAATTTATGTACGGAAAGAATGTAATCGGAGATCATCATCAGAAAAACGCCCGCGCCGAAGAGCTTCACGCCGGGACTCGGGCATACGGCGGCAAGCACCGCGCCGAGAGAGCCGTGCATTGAAACGCTGAAAAGATACGCCGGAAAAATGCGCACGCTGCTGAAATCGATGAACTCCTTTTGATATAAGAGCATCGTCGTTCCCCAGAACAGGAGAAAGACCGCAGCGGCCGGAAAGAGAATGCGCAGCGGAAGACGCTCATACCGCATGAGCATGATCTCATAGAACAGCAGACAGAAATTGCCGATGCTGAAGCAGATGCCGCCGCGGACGAAATTCCACAAAAGGAAAATGTCGCCGAGGAACGCAAAAAAGAGTCCGATCGGCAATATCATCCGCATGCTGAACAGCGGCGAGTGCAGCAGATACGCGCTCACGGCGTAGGCCTCGAAGAGCACGGCGAGCGCGATCTTATTTACGGCGCGGCGCTTGAAATTTCCGCTTGTCTCCGAAAAGAAGTAGAGACAAAGGATCGTCAAATATGCTATGATGAATACGCATCGAAGATAGATCATAAAAAACATCCTTCCCGTCAGAGCATTCGGCAGAGAAGCGGTGGGATATTTTCATCATACCATATCCCTAACGAAAAGGGAACGGAAACTTGACGGCGGAACGGAGGAAAATCGGCGTATGCGCACATTGACGCTCATCGTGGACGAGGCGTGGAACGGCAGCACGGTAAAGCACCTGCTCCGTGCCCGGCTGCATATGGCCGAGGGATTGATTGCCCGGGTCAAGCTGCGCGAAACGGGACTCGTGCGAAACGGCGATCGCGTTTTCACCAATGCGAGGCTCCGTACCGGCGACGTGCTTTGCGTCGAGATCGGCGACGAGGGCGCGGTGAACGAGGCGCTGCCCATCGCCGCGCCGCTTACCTTCGTCTATGAGGACGAGGACATCGCCGTGCTCAATAAAAGCCCGGATATGGCGGTGCACGGCTCGACCGGGGGGCAGGGGTGTACGGTTGCAAACGCCCTTGCTGCGCTCTGGGGCAGAGACATGGCGTTTCATCCCGTGAGCCGGCTCGACCGTGGTACCTCGGGTATCATGGTCATCGCAAAAAGCGCGTATGTCCATGACCTTCTGCGCCGGATGCTGCATACGGACGCCTTCCGGCGGGAATATCTTGCTCTCGCGCGCGGCGCATTTCCGGACGATTCCGGCACGGTCGATCTTCCCATCGGGCGGGACGAAGCCGCACCGACGAAGCGCGCCGTCACACCGGACGGGCAGCCGTCGCGCACGGAGTACACGGTTCTGGAGCGCTTTCCCGCGGGCGTGCTGCTGCGCGTCCGCCCGCTCACGGGGCGCACGCACCAGATCCGCGTACACATGGCGGCCATCGGCCACCCGCTCTTTGGCGACGCTCTCTACGGCTCGCCGGACGATATGCTCTCCCGCCCGGCCCTCCACTCGGCGTATCTTTCGCTCCGCCACCCCGTCACCGGGGAAACGCTGGAGCTCGCCGCTCCGCTGCCGGACGATCTCGAAAAAAAGATGGCGGCGCTCCGCCGCCGCTAAATACACCGCCCCCGCCTGCCAGTGCTTCCGGCAGCGGGGGCGGTGTATTTATAGAAAACTCATGTCCTGAATATACCAGGTGCCGTTGCGGCGGATCCAGAGCATTTCGTATTCCACGAGGTTCTCGCGCGTTTCGTTACGTGTCGCTGTGGTGAAGTTCGCCATGCCCTGACAGAGAAAGGCATCTTCACCGAGCGGGACATAGCCCCACGATTTGACCTCGTTGAACGTGACCGTGAAGCCGCGCGTCCAGTGCAGCGTGTCGAGCGCGTACTGGAAGTAGAGCAGCAGCGGCGAGCCCGGCACAACATATCCGGCAGGGTAGTTCACCGCGGTGTTGCCCGCGCCGTATCCGGCGATCTCACGCATGTAGTTCTCCACACGCTCGTGGCACTCGTTTTGGAGCGTCTCGTTTCCGGGCAGCTCAAAGGTCGGGAAACCGTCGGCGCCGGTCATCGGCTCGAGCGGCGTGCCGTCCGGCAGCGTGGCCGTAAAGGCCGGATCGCTGTAAAGTCCTCCCGCGGCGTATACCGTGTAGACCGGCAGCGCGCCCGCAAGCTCGTCCGGAACATCCACATGCGTGGAGAGCGGGGCAAAGGAGACTGCCTGCGCATCGGAGAGCGGCGCGCCGCCCGCCGTGACGGTCGCTTCCTGCGGCGCGGTCACGCGAAAGGCGTGCGTCCCGGCGTCCGGGACGGTATAGTCAAAGCGCGTGCCGTCCGAGTAGAGCAGGAGAACGCCCGCCTCACGCGATACGTCCACCTGCGCCGCCTCATAAAGGCCCGGAACGGTGTACGTCACGCGGTAAGGACAGGTGTCGAACTGCGTTTCGAGCTCTGATATGCCGGTGTAGGGAACATGACTGTCCGTTATATATTCCTCGCCGAGGGCGATGCCGTTTACGGAGACTGCCGAGCCTTCCGGCACCGTGACGGTAAGCGTGCGTGCCTCGGCATGCAGCGCACCGAGCGGCGCAGGTTCAACTTTCCACGCGCGGCTGGTTTTATCGTAGGCCGCGTTCAGACGCAGAAGATCGGCGTCTCCGGCGGAGAGAATATAAACCGGCGCATTTCGCGAAGTGTTTTCACTGTCCCGCCGGAAGGAAAACTTTCGCCCCTGTACGGCGGCGTCGAAGAGGTCTCCGGCGACGGTCTCGGCATTTTCAAAAACGCTTGTCTCCGGCGCGCAGAGCGAAACGTATTTCGCGCGCCATTCGGCGGTATCGGTCGTGTCGAGAAGCTCCTGCACGGCGTCCTCCGCCGTGACCGGCGCAAGCGCGCCGCCGGGGGAGAAGTACATCCACGCGGCCGCGTCGCCGACGAGCGCCACGAATACGAGAAGGCAGATCAGAAGAAGCGTTGAGCGTTTCATATTCCGTCCTCCTTACTGCGCCGGCATCACGACGACTGCCGTGGGGATGCCCCGCGGCCCGCCGGACGTGTTGCACACGTTCACATACTCGCCGTTGAAATACATATCGCTTGAAGCGCCGCCGTCCAGATTCCCGGCATTCACCGCGCCGTATTCTACCATGATCTCGGCAAGCTGCTGCCGGGAAACGCCGAGCACCGCGGGCTGGCGTCCCTGCAGCACAACAAAGATGACCGCGCCGTCCGCGCGCTGCCCGACGGCGGTGCGCGGCTCCACATAGAGCGCGTCCAGCCCCGGGCGGATCTCGCCGTTTTCTACAAGCGTCGGCCCGTAAGCTAAGGCCCACTGCAGTCCCATCTCCACGCACTGGCCGCCGTAAAACTCTCCCACATGGAGCTGGCCGGAGCCGTCCATGCCGACAGTGGAGGAATAGCCGCCCCAGAGAAGCTCGCCGTTGGCCACCACGTTGCCGATGGGCATGGCGCCCTTGCCGGCACCGCCGGGGTCCTCAAAGCCGCCGCCGTTGATGGCGAGCACCGCACCGGAGTTTTCCGCGTGCTCCGCCACGGAGTAGCCGCGCATATCCGGACTGAACACCGGGCAGACGGAGACCTGCAGACGCATCGGATCGTCGATCACGGCGATGTAGCCGCTCCAGCGCTTGCCGACGATGCGCGCTACGAGCAGCCCGTCCTCATCATAGAGAACTTCTTTATAGTTATACCCGTTCTCCGCGGCGTCCTCCGACGGTATGGGCGCGGGCGAGGGGGCTTCGCCGGTCTGCACGGCGGGCGCGGCGAAAACGGAGAGCGTCGTATCGTGCGCCGCGGCAGCGGCGGTCTCTCCGGCAGGGCCGGGCTGCGCGGACGCGGCGGCATACGCACCGTATGCAGCGCCTCCCGCGACGACGACCGTCAGCGCCAGCGCCAAAACAACGCCGAGCGCGCCGGTCGTTTTTCCTTTTCCGTCTGCGGCCATAGCTTTCTCCTTTGATTCTATATTTTTTTATATTATACCCAAGAAATAACACCTGCGCAAGCGCTATTTAAGTTAACGATAAAATATTATGGTAAACAATAAATAAAGCGTTGAAGACGATAGAAGTAACAGCCGGCCCCGGCAAGGACGCGGGGTGAGCCGAGCTTTTCGCTTTCTTTCCGGGAAGCGATCCGGTCAGCCATCGCAGGCTTCGGGCAAAGCAAAAGAGCTTGCCGCCTGCAATTTGCAGACGGCAAGCTCTTTTAACCGTTTGAACGGGTTCGGTCATATTTTCACGCTTGGAGGCGCTTCCTCTTCAGGTCTTCTTTTCAAAGGCATAGCCGCAGCGCGGGCAGGTGATGCGGATCTTTCCCTTGCCGCGTGGGACACGCACGATCTCCCTGCAGCTCGGGCAGCGGAAGAAAGCATACTCCTTTCTCTGGCGGAAGCAGCTTTTGAGCAGCCGGAACGAGCCGAAAAAGCGGTTCCGGTACGAAAGATACTTCCGGTTTTCCTCGCTCCGGGCTGCGACCTTCCGCGAGAAAATGCGCACATAGCACCAGATGAGCAGCGCGAGCGCCGCCGCGGAGAATACGGCAGAGAAGAAAGTGCTCTTCCCGCGCACGGCGACGGAGACGAGAATGCATATACATCCGCATACGGAAAGAAACCGGCCGAGCGCATCTGCGCCGTACCGGCCGGCCATGAAGGCGGTAAAATTTCGGTTGGGGGAACCACGCCGCATAAAAAAGACCTCCGGGGAAAAAGGGCATTCCAACGCCCGCTTCTTTCATAGACTTTAATACGAAATCGTAAATAAGTCGTGAACTTTCCGCCGAATTAACAAAAAATTCATTTTTTGCCATGAACCGCTCGACGAAATATTGACAAAAATCGCCGCGGGCGGTATACTTTCATCAAAATTTTTATGTTTCCCGTAAGGGAGGGAAGGAAGATTATGCGTCCTGACGGAACCTTGGTAAAGCACGAGGATCCCATGTATTATCTCATCCCGCATTTTCTTACGAAGCGGTATGATGCGATGAATATGATCACGCTGGACATTCCGGAAATGCCCATGCGCGCCTATATGAACGAAAAGCGGAAAGAGGGAAAGCAGATCAGCCATCTCGCGCTGGTGCTCACGGCGTATCTCCATACGCTGGAAAAGTACCCCGCGCTCAACCGCTTCATCAAGGGGAGGAAAATCTATCAGCACAAGGATATCAAGGTCTCCATGGTCGTTCTGAAGCCGGACGGCGGCGACACGATGTCGAAGATCGACCTTCTTCCCACGGACGACGTGTTCGATGTGCAGGAGAAGATCACCGCCTATATTGATCAGAACCGCCAGACAGGCGAGGCAAACTCTCTCGACAAGGCGATGAACATTTTTGTCGAGAAGCTCGGCGGTCTTACGGGCTTTCTGATTCGCGTAGTGTGGTGGCTCGACAGCGTCGGCCTCCTGCCGCAGTCGCTCATCGACGTGAGCCCCTTCCACGCGAGCCTTCTCATCTCGAATCTCGCAAGCATCCGTACGAACCACATCTACCACCATGTGTATGAGTTCGGCACGACGAGCATTGCCATCACCATGGGCAACATGCGCGAGGTGCCGCGCCGCAGCAAAGACGGCATCGTCTTTGACCGGTGCATGCCGCTCGGCGTCGTGATGGATGAGCGCATCGCCAGCGGTCACTATATGGCGCAGGCGTTTGCGCAGATCAAGAAATACCTTGCCGACCCGCGCCTGATGGAGCGTGAAAACCTTGACGCCGAGAAAGCGGCGGAGCAGAGCGCCGAAGCGGCGGAAAAAGCGGAATAATCCGTGCATTCAGACGGTCTCCCCACGGCCTTGCCGCAGGGAGGCCGTTTTGACTTGGGAAAACCCCGGCAGGTTTTGACAGATACAACGCAGTGTGATATCCTAAAAAGAAACGAAAATCTTCTTTCGGAGGCGCAAATATATGCTTCACGATTTTAAACCGTCGGACGACGGACTCGATAAAGCCCAGCGAAAGGCGGAGATCGACCGGCTCCGCGAAAAACTCGCGGCGCAGCAGCAGAGCGTCATGGCGGCAAAGCTGCCGGTGGTCGTTCTCGTGGAGGGCTGGGACTGCGCGGGAAAGGGCCATCTCATCAACGAGCTCATCAGCGAGATGGACCCGCGGTTTTACCGCGTGGCGGTCTATAAGCGCGTGCCGGAGAACGAGGAGCGCTATCCGTTCCTCCGGAAGTTCTTCGAGCCGCTGCCGGAAAACGGCAAGTTCCTTTTCATGGACACCGGCTGGATGGAGGACTGCGTCTATAAATACCTGCGCCGGGAGATCACCGCGGAGGAATACGAGCGCCGCGTGGATGCGTGCAACATCTTTGAGCGGCAGCTGCGCGACAACGGATATATCGTTGTGAAGCTCTTTCTGCATATTTCGCGCGAGGAACAGCTCTCGCGCATCGCGGAGCTGCGCGAGAATATCGATACCGAGTGGCGCGTAACGGGCGACGATCTCTGGCAGCACAAGGAGTACAAGGCCTTCCGCCGTGCCTACGGCGAGTTTATGGAGAAAACGTCCGTCTGCGGCGAATGGCACGTTCTTGACGCCGGGAACCGGAAAAAGCGCCTGCTCGCGGGCTTTCGCGCCATCACGGAGGCGATCGACAACGGTCTGGAAAATGGCCGCTGTATCGGCAAGGCGGGGAAGAACGATTTCCCGCTGCTCGGCACACCCTCGCTCCGCGACGCCGATCTCACAAAGAGCGTTATACCGGAGGAATACAAGGCCGAGCTCAAGCGCCTGCAGGAAAAGCTCGCGGCGCTCCATAATAAGATCTACCGCAAGCGCATCCCCGTCGTCATCTGCTATGAGGGCTGGGATGCCGCAGGAAAGGGCGGCAACATCCGCCGTCTGGCATATCCGCTCGACCCACGCGGGTTTGACGTGATCCCCATTGCAAGCCCCACGCCGGGCGAGCTTGCAAGGCATTATCTCTGGCGGTTCTGGACGCGCCTGCCGCGCAGCGGCCATGTGACGATCTTTGACCGCAGCTGGTACGGCCGCGTCATGGTCGAGCGCATCGAGGGCTACTGCGGCGAGGACGACTGGAAGCGTGCCTACGGCGAGATCAACGAGTTTGAAAAAGAGCTCGCCGATTACGGCACGATCGTTCTCAAGTTCTGGATCCACATCGATCCGGAAACGCAGCTCGAACGCTTTGAGCTGCGGCAGAATACGCCGGAAAAGCAGTGGAAGATCACCGACGAGGACTGGCGCAACCGAGAAAAGTGGCCGCTGTATGAAACGGCGGTCGAGGAAATGCTGCAAAAGACGAGCACAGCGTATGCCCCCTGGCATATCATTGAATCCGTGGATAAGAAATACGCCCGCATCCGCGTTCTTCAGATCGTGACGGACGCGCTGGAGCAGGCGGTGAACGAGCATATCACCCGAGGAGTGAAGAAAGAATGTGCCAAGCCGAAAAAGGACCGGAGCTGACCGCCCCCGCCGCGCCGGAAGCATCGGAGCCGGAGACAGAGCTTCTTGCCGAGGCAAAGGCCGCGGGCCTGTTTCTCGACCGCGAGCTGAGCTGGCTGCAATTCAATCGGCGCGTGCTGGAACAGGCGGGCGATCCGGCCGTGCCGCTTTTGGAGCGGCTCAAATTCCTCGGTATTTACCGCTCGAATCTCGAAGAGTTTTTCATGGTACGCGTCGGCTCGCTCACGCACCGCGCGGCGCTGCTGCCGGACGAGCGGGATGAAAAGACCGGCTGCACGCCCGGCGAGCAGGTGAGCGCCATCCTTGCCGCCGTCGCCGCGCAGCAGCCGCGCGAGGAACGCATCTACCGGCGGCTTCTGGAAGACATGCGCGACGCCGGGATCGACGTGCTGGACTTTCATAAAATGACGAAGCCCGAGGAGGTCGTGGCGAAAAAGTATTTCTCCGAACTGCGCCCGCTCCTCTCGCCGCGCGTTGTGGACGGGGGGCATCCGTTCCCGTTCATTGCCAACCGTGAGATATATGTGGCGGCGACGATCGGCAAGGGCGACGATTTCCGGCTCGGCCTTGTTTCGCTGCTGCGTCTCCCGCCGTGGCGCGTCGTGGAGCTGGACGGACGGCAGAAGGTGATGCTCACGGCAGAGCTCGTGCGCCACTTTGTGCCGCAGCTTTTCAAAAAGCAGGAGGTGCGCGACGCTGTCCTATTGCAGGTTACGCGCAATGCCGACGTGTTCATCGACGATGACCTGCACGGATACGACGCGGACTTCCGCGCCAGCATGGAAAAAATGCTGCGCAAGCGCAAGCGCCAGCAGCCGGTGCGTCTCGTGATCGGCGGCAAGCCGTCCGCAAGGCTGCGCGCGGCGCTCATCAAGGATCTCAAGGTCCCGGAGAGCAACGTGTTCACCACGAAGCTGCCGTTCGACCTCTCCTTCGGCTCCGGCGTAAAAAAAGCGCCCGGCATGAAATACGCCGAGCGACGCAGCCGGAAAACGGTGAAGCTCCAAAAGGGCGAGTTTTTCCCGTATCTGGAAAAGAAGGATCTGCTGCTGTCATACCCGTTTCAGAGCATGAGCGCGTTCGTGGAATATCTCTACGAGGCGGCGGACGATCCGGACGTCGTTTCCATCCGTATCACGCTCTACCGGCTCTCGGCAAGCAGCAAGGTTGCCGCAGCGCTCGCGTATGCCGCCGACAGGGGAAAGAGCGTGCTCTGCCTTCTGGAGCTGCGCGCCCGGTTTGACGAGCAGAATAATATTGACTATTCCGAGGTGCTCGAAGACGCCGGATGTCAGGTCATTTACGGCCTGCCGGAGATGAAGGTGCACAGCAAGCTCTGCCTCATCACGCGAAAGCGCGGCGAGAGTGTGCAGTACTTCACGCAGGTCGGTACCGGAAACTATAACGAGGTCACGAGCGAGCAGTACACCGATCTTTCGGTCATTACGTCCGACGAGCGCGTCGGGCGCGACGCCGTGCAGACGTTTGAAGCGCTCGCCACCGGCCAGACGCCGCCGGAGACGGAAGCGCTCTGGGTCGCCCCGCTGAGCTACCGCTCCCGTGTGCTCGAACTCATTGAGGCCGAGACCGCGAAGGGGGAGGCCGGGCGCATTGCGATCAAGGTCAACTCCATGAACGACATCGGCGTTATGACTGCGCTCATCCGCGCGTCCCGCGCGGGCGTGCGCACGGAGCTTTTCATCCGCGGCATCTGCTGCCTGCGGCCGGGCGTCGCAGGGTATACGGAGAATATCACGGTGCGCAGCGTTGTGGGACGGTATCTCGAGCATTCGCGCATCTTCGCCTTCGGCGAGGGTGCGGAACAGCGCATTTTCATCGGCTCCGGCGATCTTCTCAACCGCAACACCCGCCGCCGCGTTGAGGCGTTCATCGAATGCGTCACGCCGGAAACGCGCGAGGGCGTGCTGGCCATTCTCGACGCGCTGCGCGCTGACCGGGAGAAGAGCTGGACGATGCAGCCGGACGGGAGCTATTCCCGCGCAGAGACCGTCCCCGGCACGGCGAGCCACGACACGCTCTATGAGTACTTCGGAGAAAAGACCGTGGAACCGCTTCCCCCGGAGAAGAAGCACGGCTGGCTCTGGCGGCTCTTCCATCCGAACAAGAAAAAACTGCACGGAAATGAGGCATAAGGCTATGAACGATGCATTGGCGCTGGTATTTGATGTCGGAACGCAGAGCGTGCGGGCAATGCTCTTCGATGCCGCCGGACACATTGTCCGCTCGGCGCAGGACATTTATGAGCAGCCCTACTATTCCCGCAATCCGAACTGGGCGGAGCAGCGGCCCGATTTCTATTTTGAGCATATATGCATCGTCTCCCAGCGGCTGAAGGATCAGTCCCCGGAAGATTTTGCGCGCGCCGCGAGCGTCGCGGTGACGGTGTTCCGCGATACGACTGTCTGCATGGGCAAGGACGGGCGGCCGCTGCGCGACTGCATCCTCTGGATGGATCAGCGCCGCGCCGAAAACCCGAAGCCGCTCCCGGCAGAACGCAGGGCGATCTTCGCGCTCGCCGGTATGACGGAGACCGTTGAAATGCTCCACCGTACCTCGGCCTGCAACTGGATCGCCGAGAACGAGCCGGAGCTCTGGAAGAAAACGGATAAGTACGTCTGCCTGTCCACGTATCTCAACTATCGCTTCACCGGCCGCATTGCCGACAGCAGCGCGAGCCTCATGGCGAAGATCCCCTATGACTACAAAAACCGCAGGTGGGACAAAAACGGCCTCACCCGCTGCGTGTACGATATCCCGCAGGATAAGCTCTGCGAGATCTTACCCTCCGGCTCGGTGATCGGCGGCGTGACGCCGGAGGCGTCGCGGCTGACCGGCATCCCGGCGGGTCTGCCGATGCTCGCCACCGGCTCGGACAAGGGCTGCGAGACGATCGGCCTTTCCGTCATCCGCGAGGATCAGGCGGCGCTCTCGTTCGGCACGAGCTGCACCGTGCAGTTCACGACCGGAAAGTACTTTGAACCGACGCCGTTCATGCCCGCGTACCCGGCGGTACCCAACGATATGTATAACCCCGAAATTCAAATTCTGCGCGGCTACTGGATGCTCACCTGGTTCAAGCAGAACTTCGCCCAGGCGGAGGTCGAGGCGGCCAAGGCGCTCGGCTGCTCGGCGGAGGAAATATTGAACAAGCACCTCGGCGATATCCCCGCCGGGAGCGACGGTCTGCTCGTGCTGCCGCACTGGACGCCGGGTCTCTCCACGCCGAACACGCGCGGCGCGATGATCGGCTTTACCGACCACCACACGAAATACCACATGTACCGCGCCATCATCGAGGGTCTGAACTTTGCCCTCATGGACGGCATGTACGGCATGGAGCGCCGTTCCGGGCAGAAGATCCGCCATCTCTATCTTGGCGGCGGCGGCAGCCGCAGCGACGAGATCTGCCAGATCACGGCGAACATGTTCGGCCTTCCGGTCTCCCGTATCCAGACGCACGAATCCTGCGCGCTCGGCGCGGCCATCTGCTCGTTCGTCTCGCTCGGGAAATTTACCTCCTATGAGGACGCCATCGCCCACATGGTGCGGATCCGCGACACGTTCACGCCGGACGCGGAGGAGCATAAGCTCTATGATCGCATCTACCGCGAGGTCTACCGCCGGTACTACCGCGCCGTGACTCCGCTCCATAAGCTCCTCGGCGCGATCACGCGCAAGGAGAAATAAGAAAAACCGTTCTCTGCATGAAGCGCAGAGAACGGTTTTTCATTCATCGTATACGACCGGCGGGCGGTCGGGGTCGAGAACGCTGTCCACGTCGAAAAAGAGCTCGTTTAAAATATCGCGGTAATACGTCATCGAATAACCGCCGATCTCAATGCGCGACTGAAGCGCGTAATTATCGTACAGCTCGTTGACCACATGGTCGTCCACGGTACAGTAGATATTGAACCCGGCATTGAGCACATGCTGCAACGCCTCGCCCGTCGCGCGGTAGCCGAAGGGGGCGAGAAAGAGATTCGTTTCACCGATCCACGGCGACACGCGATCGACCCACTTGTTGATGTCGTAATAAATTTTATCGGGGATGCAGCCCGTGCCCCAGAAGCCGTACACGCCGGAGTTGTGCGTATAGCTGTGGCTGGCAAAGCTCCAGCCGTCGGCGCGCAGCGCGTCGGCGACTTTCTTGATCTCGGTCTGGTATGCGGGATCGTCATAACTCGGGTAGCCGAACGCTCCCTGAAACCCGGTGAGCGCGATCGTTCCCTTGTGCCCGTTCCACGAGAAGTCCGGGTGCTCGGCAACAAAAGCGTCCACAACGCCCATCACATCGCCGTCTGCGATGATGTCCACGCCGCCGGAGGGGTTCGGCACCTCGTAGAGCAGCGCACCGGCATCATCGACGAAAAGCCGCCGCGCGTACCCGTCGCCGTAGGCATACGCCACATCGTCCACCGAGAGGATGAGCGGCATTTTTCCGGCGGGCAGCAAAATCTCCTTTCGCTGCATTCTGCCGTCTGCCATTTCGTAGCACTCGTTCAGATCATAGAGCACATACCCGCGCTCGTAGAGCTGCGGCAGGATCTTTTCGAGCTCCGCCTTTTCCGAGAACCCGGCGTTGTAGCCGCCCATCGGCGTTTCACGGTCGGTGAACACCATTTCGGGATAGACGATCAGACTGTGGAAGAAGATGTGCCGTATTTCGCCCTCATAGGGAACGAGCGGCTCCGGCGTCGGCTCGGGTGTCGGCGTCGGCTCCGCGGTGGGGGATGGCGTCGGTTCCGCGGTCGCCGTGGGCGACGGCGTCGGGAAAAAGATGTCGAGCGCGCTGCCGCTGCACCCGGCGAGGAGCGCCGCGCAGAGCAGCGCCGTGAGAAGGAAAAATATCTTTCGTTTCATCATGCTCTCATACTATCCGCCGCGCCGGAAAAAGTCAAGGCAAGAAGATTTCCAAATCTTGGATGCGCGGTATTGACAATGTTGTGAACGCTGTATATTCTTGAATTATATAAATATGCTGTTCGACATTTGAATTTTAAAGGGAGGAGCGTGGATCGGATGCGGAAACGGATATGGGTGATGCTTGCTTTTTTCTCGTCCTTGGCATCGTGAGTTTTTCTGTGCAGAGTGGGCCCCATTGCAATACACACCGCCTGCAAGTAAACGATCAACCGATACTCATGTATGAGACTCCGGAGGAAGCGTTATCTTCTATGACAGAGAGTCCTCTGCTGCCAGAGGTGAACCGGCTGAGTCTGTCGTGCAAGGGAGGCAGGCCGGAACATGATATTCAGCTTTATCTTCGCTTGGCCAAGGAAAACGACGGAACGATCCTGACTTCCCCCTATGCCACGCTATATAATTTTTCGCCAACCCAAGACGAAGCTGCCTTTGTCATGAATGATGTATTGGATCTGGATGAGGCATCAAATTATGATCTTGTTCTGTTTGAGCTGATTACGTATAAAAAAGCGGCTGCACCCACGTATCAATATGCGGTTTTCCGCTAAACGTCATTTTCTTAAAGCGAACAAAGCGAAAGAGGACGGGAGCACCGTCCTCTTTCGCTTGAGCGTGTCAAAAAAATATTTTTGACACGCTCTCAAACGAGACCCGCTTCACTGGGCTCTCGTTTGAAAAGGCTGCGGCTCGCCGCAGCGCACTCGCTGTGCACCGTTGGCGCACAACTCGCACGTTTGCGAGCCGAAATGTATTTTCTCCGACGCACATGTCGCCGGAGAAAATGATCAGAACTTTATTTGCGCCTGCGGGCGCAAACTCTGCGAGGCTTTTTTGACAGTCTGTAGCGAAAGAGGACGGGAACACCGTCCTCTTTCGCTTCCAATGGGAAGGGTCAAAAAATCCCGTGATTGTACTTGATCTGTCCGTACAGAATGAATGCCAGACCGACGGCGAGCCCCGGAAGAACGATGAACGAAACGACAGCCTCATTCCGCAGGGAAACAAAAAACGCCGCGGTGAGCGAAATGCCGATGATGAGCGTTCCCGTGCCGACGGCGCGGCCGTATTTCGGGATGTCCTCTTCTCTGACGTTCCGGCGGTTGTAGGCGTGGATCGTGCGGATGTTCCCCTTTATATTCACCGCACCGAGGACGGACAAAAGAATGCCCACAATGAGCAGCAGAAAGTTTTCCATAACGGCCTCCTTTAAAAATAAAACAGCTCTTCAAATTTCTTATCCAGAGCGATGCAGAGGACTAAGGCAAGCTTTGCCGTGGGATTGAATTGGCCCGTTTCAATGGAACTGATCGTATTTCGTGATACGCCCACCATCTCCGCAAGCTGCGCCTGAGAAAGCGCCTTTTCCGTACGAGCCTCCTTCAGGCGGTTTCGGAGCTTCAGTTCATCGTTCATCCGCGCACCCCAACGAGCCGTACAGCGAAAAGAACAAGGAACAGGAGAAACATGGCAGAATACAAAATAGTGAGCGTAAGCTCCGTTTTCCTTTTCTTTTTTCGGTATGTCACCAGACTGTGCGTGCCGAGAATGCTGAAATAAATGACCCAGGGACTGTATAGCATCGTTCCGGTCGCCCAGACGAAGACCACGGACACCAGACAGCACACACATGCGCCGACACGCCCGGCAATATTCCCGGCCTGCTGTGCTGTTGCCGCTTCCGCAAGATCCCGGTTCTTGTTTTCCCGGCGGCTGATCGCCAGAATTTCTTCCTTTTCCATACCGATCCTCCTATGCCAAGTTTTCTTGTCATTATTATAGCAACGCCAAGTAAACTTGTCAACAGGAAACAATGCTCCTTGCCCGGCGCGGGGAATTGTGGTAAAATTCATATCCAATCTTTTGAAGGAGACACCACGCATGGATAAATTCACCCCCCTTCTTGCGAAGGAGTTTTCCCGCCGGGAGGAGCATATAGAGAACATCCTCCGTCTGCTCGACGAGGGCAACACCGTCCCGTTCATCGCGCGCTACCGCAAGGAGATGCACGGCACGACCGACGATCAGACCATCCGCGCCATCGCGGACAGGCTCGCGTATCTGCGCGGTCTCGACGAGCGCAAGGCCGCCGTCGTGAGCGCCATTGAAGCGCAGGGCAAGCTCACGGACGAACTCTCTGCCGCCATCGAAAATGCGCAGACGCTCGCCGAGGTCGAGGATATTTACCGCCCCTACAAGCAGAAGCGCCGCACGCGCGCCACGATCGCGCGTGAAAAGGGGCTTGCCCCGCTCGCGGAGCTGCTGCTCTCGCAGACGGTTACATCCGGCACACTGGAAGCGCTGGCCGCGCCGTATGTGAACGAAGAAAAAGGAGTTATGTCAACTGATGACGCGCTCGCCGGTGCGGGCGATATCATCGCCGAAACGATCTCGGACGATGCCGCCATCCGCGCCGCCCTCCGGCGGCTGTACCGCACGCGCGGCGTGCTCTGGGCAAAGGCCGCAACGGACGAGGACAGCGTGTACCGCCTGTACTATGACTACCGCGAGCCGGTGTCCAAGGTGCAGGGCCACCGCGTTCTCGCGGTGAACCGCGGCGAGCGGGAGGGAATGCTCAAGGCAGGCGTGGAGATCGAGGACGCGCTCGCTTTGCAGGAAATCCGCCGGGCGGTGTTCCGCGGTATCAGCATTTCGAATGCTTTCGTAAATGCCTGCTGTGAAGACGCGTGGCGGCGGCTCATTGAGCCGTCCGCGGAGCGGGAGATCCGCGGCGAGCTGACGGACGTGGCGGACGAGGCGGCCATCCGCGCCTTCGGACAGAATCTCCAGCCGCTGCTGATGCAGCCGCCGCTCCGGAACCGCGTCACGATGGGCTTTGACCCGGCATACCGCACCGGCTGCAAGATCGCCGTCGTGGACGAGACGGGCAAGGTGCTGGAAACCGGCGTTGTGTACCCCACGCCGCCGCACAACCGGAAGGACGAGGCGCGCAAAACTCTCACCGCCATGATCCGCTGCCACGGCGTTACCGCCATCGCCATCGGCAACGGAACGGCGTCCAAGGAGTCGGAGATATTTATTGCCGATATGATCCGCGACCTTCCCGGCGTGGCCTACATGGTCGTAAACGAGGCGGGGGCGAGCGTCTATTCGGCGTCCAAGCTCGGCGCGGAGGAATTTCCGGATTACGATGTTTCGCTCCGCTCCGCGGTATCCATCGCGCGGCGCTTGCAGAACCCGCTCGCCGAGCTCGTGAAGATCGAGCCGAAGAGCATCGGCGTCGGGCAGTACCAGCACGATATGCCCCCCGCGCGGCTGGACGAAACGCTCCGCGACGTGGTGGAGGACTGCGTAAACTCCGTTGGCGCCGATCTGAACACGGCGTCGGCGCCGCTCCTTTCCTATGTCGCCGGGCTCAACGACACGGCGGCGAAAAATATTGTCGCCTACCGCGAGACAAACGGGGCGTACCCGTCGCGCGCCGCGCTCAAAAAGGTGCCGCGCATCGGGCCGAAGGCGTTTGAGCAGTGCGCGGGCTTCCTGCGCGTGACGCAGGGGAAAAACGTTCTCGACGCGACCGGCGTCCATCCGGAGTCTTACGCCGCGGCGGAAAAGCTGCTCGCCCTGTGCGGCTATACGGAGGCGGATGTGCGCGCCCACCGCGTCGGAGAGCTGCGTGAGCGCGTAAAGGCGCTCGGCGAGGAAAAGGCGGCGGCGCACTGCGGCGTCGGCGTGCCGACGCTCTCGGACATCGTGTCCGATCTGATGAAGCCCGGCCGCGACCCGCGCGACGAGCTTCCCGCGCCGCTGCTGCGCACCGATATTCTGGAGCTCAAGGATCTGAAGCCCGGCATGAAGCTGCGCGGCACGGTGCGCAATGTTGTGGACTTCGGCGCGTTCGTCGATATCGGCGTGCATCAGGACGGCCTTGTGCATATATCCCGCCTTTCGGACAACTTTGTGCGAAAGCCCTCGGACGTTGTCCGCGTGGGCGACGTGGTGGATGTTGCCGTCGTCGAGGTGGACGCGGCGAAAAAGCGCATTGCGCTTTCAATGCTCGCTGCCGACGTTGGCAGAAACTGACAGAAAAAAGTCAAAACTGTAACTTGCCCGAGCGCCCTGCGGCCCGTATACTTGATTTACATAAAAAACACTTTTTTCACTTATGTAAATCATGAAGGAGGCGCACCATGCGCATTACATACATCCGGCACAGCGCGTTTCTTGCGGAATGGGAGGATATTGTCTGTCTTTTTGACTATGCCGAGGGCGAGCTGCCGGAGATAGACCGCGATAAGCGCCTGTGCGTTTTCGCGAGCCACCATCATTCCGACCACTTCAATCCGGAGATATTTACCCGCTTTGCCGACCACCCGCGCCACACGTTCATTCTCTCGGACGATATACGCACCGTTCCTGCCGGGGAAAAGGCCCCGGTTGTCCGCACAGGGCCAGACTGCCGCCGCATCTTTCCGGGCGGAAAGAGGGGGGCGATGAGTGTTTCCACCATAGGCTCGACCGACTGCGGCGTTGCGTTCGTTGTAAACTACGCCGGAAAGACCGTATACCACGCGGGCGATCTCCACTGGTGGGCGTGGCCGGACGATACGCCGGAGGAGGAGCGCGATATGAAAAACTGCTACTTTGCCGAGATCGCCAAGCTCAACGGCGTCCGGCTGGATGCGGCGTTTCTTCCGCTCGACCCGCGTCTCGGCGCAAACTACTGGATGGGCTTTGACGCCATGATGCGCTCGGCGGACATCCGCAAGGCGTTCCCGATGCACATGTGGGAAAAGTATGAATATATCCCCAAATTCAAGGCGATGAGCGTAACGGAAGCCTACCGCGATAGGATCGCCGATATAACCGCGCCCAACCAGACATTCACGATCTGAAAGGAAGAAAAGCCATGCAGTTCAAAATGATCCATGAAAACTATAACGTCTGCGACCTTGCCGCCTCGCTTGCGTTTTACGAGAAAGCGCTCGGCCTGCACGAAAAGCGGCGCAAGGAAGCCGCCGACGGCTCGTATATCATCGTGTATGTCGGCAACGACGCTTCCGACTTTGAACTCGAGCTCACGTGGCTGCGCGACCATCCGCAGGCCTACGATATCGGCGAGGAAGAATTCCATCTCGCGTTCCGTGTGGACGATTTCGCCGCGGCGCACGCGCTCCACAGCGAAATGGGCTGCATCTGCTTTGAAAACGCCGCCATGGGCATCTACTTCATTCAGGATCCGGACGGCTACTGGCTGGAGATCGTCCCGACGAGATAAAATCTCCTAGCGAACACGGAGAAAACGTATGATTTATTTAGAAACGGAGAGGCTGTCTCTTCGGAATCTGGAGCTATCTGATACGGAAAGCATCAGCGGATACCGAAACGACGAGGCATGCCGACGGTATCAGCGGTGGGAAGCCTTCACGCTTCCGGATGTCGAGGCGTATATTGAAAAGTTTCAAAGCGATGTCTTCCTGTCAGACAGGCAGGAACAGCACTTTGGGATCGCCCAAAGAAACAGCTTGGAGCTTGTAGGCGAACTGGCGTACTTTTATAAGCCGGGGGACTGTATCACGCTGGGTATCACCGTTGCCCCTCGTTTCCAGAGAAATGGATATGCCTGCGAAATGCTGCGGGAAGTGATCCGTTCCGTCCGGGAAAAGTATCCGACACTGGATATTGTGGCGCTGATCGACAAAGACAATCGGAAAAGCCTGTGCCTTTTTGAAAAGCTGGGTTTTCGGCAGGAGTGCTACGCGGATTCGATTGCCTCTTTTGTTTATGTGCTCTCTGCATAGGAAAAGTCCGCGGCGAAAATACCGCGGGCTTTTCCTATTTCGGAAACTGTGCTATACTGAAAAAAACGCAGCAGGAGAATATTATGTCAACTAACACACTGTATCTCGGCTACCATGTATCCTCTGCCGGAGGGTATATGGCGATGGGGAAGCGCGCCGCGGCGCTCGGCGCGAACACGTTTGCCTTCTTTACGCGCAATCCGCGCGGCGGCGCGGCGGCCAAGGTGGAGGAAGCGGACGTCGCGGCGTTCCGCGCGTGGGCGGCCGAACAGGGCTTCGGCCCGCTCGTGGCGCACTCGCCCTATACGCTCAACCCGTGCAGCGACAAGCCCTCGGTGCGCGACTTTGCCAAACGCGCCTTTACGGAAGATCTGGAGCGCATGGAGCTCACGCCCGGCTGCTTTTATAATTTTCATCCCGGCAGCCACGTCGGGCAGGGGACGGAGGCCGGGATCGAAATGATCGCGGAGCTTTTAAACGCGGTTCTCTCGCCGGACATGCACACAACGGTGCTTCTGGAGACGATGGCCGGAAAGGGCAGCGAGATCGGCGGAAAGTTTGAGGAGCTGCGCGAGATCATCGACCGCGTGGAGCTTAAAGACAAGCTCGGCGTCTGTCTCGACACGTGCCACATCTGGGACGGCGGCTACGATATCGTCTCCGACCCGGACGCGGTGTTTGCCGAGTTTGACCGCGTGATCGGTCTTGACCGGCTCAAGGCGGTACATCTTAACAACTCCCTCAACGGTCTCGGCAGCCATAAGGACCGCCATGCCAAAATTCTTGAGGGCGTTCTGCCGCCGGAGGCGCTGGTGCGCATCGTCTGCCACAAAGCCCTTGCCGGACGGCCGTTCATTCTCGAAACGCCGAATGACGATGCCGGGTACGCCGCGGAGATCGCGTGGCTGCGGGAACAGTGGGAGGCGCGCCATGAGTAATATCAAAGCGGTCCTTTGGGACGTGGACGGAACGCTTCTGGATTTTCTCGCCGCCGAGCGCGAGGCAATAAAGACTTGCTTTTCTCTCTTCGGTCTCGGCGAGTGTACCGATGAGATGATCGCGCAGTATTCCGCCATCAACGTCCGCTGGTGGCAGGCGCTCGAGCGCGGCGAGTATACGAAGCCGGAGATCCTGGTAGGGCGCTTTGCGGAGTTTTTCACCGCGCGCGGCATCGATACCGCCGTTGCCCCGGCGTTCAACGCGGAATACCAGCTCCGTCTCGGCGATACGATCAAGTTCTGCCCGCACGCGCTCGAAACCGTGCAGGCCCTCCGCGGCATAGCTGCGCAGTGCGCCGTGACGAACGGCACGAAGATCGCGCAGGACAAAAAGCTCGAGCGCTCGGGGCTTGATAAGCTGCTCGACCCGATCTTCATCTCCGAGGTCGTGGGGGCGGAAAAGCCTTCGCCGGCGTTCTTTGCCCCGGTGTTCGCGGCATTTCCCGGCATAAAGCCGGAGGAGATGCTGATCGTCGGCGACTCACTCACGAGTGATATCCGCGGCGGCGTCAACGCCGGAATACAGACTTGCTGGTATAACCCCCGCGGCCACGCCGCGCCGCCGGAGCTCCGCATCGACTACACGGTCTCGGACATCGCCGAGGTGCTGCAAATCGTAGAGAAAAGCGCGCAGTGAATGGTGAACTTTGTCCTATTGACTTTTTCGGGCAAAGTGGATAGAATCATCTGACTTTCAGATGATTTATCAGGAGGAAGCAAGGTTTCATGGAAACTGCAACGCTCGGAAAGGGCAAAATTTTCGGCCCGGCGAGCTTTTATAAAAAGGCGCTGCTCATCGCGCTGCCGGTCATGCTGCAGATGCTCATTCAGAACATGGTGTCGCTCATCGACAACTTCATGGTCTCGGGCCTCGGCGATGTGAAAATGTCCGGCGTCAATATCTCCGGGCAGATCCTCTTTGTTTTCATGGTGCTGCTCAATACGATCTGCACCGCGGGCGGCATCTTCATGTCGCAGTATTACGGCGCGGGCGATAAACGCGGCATGCGCCAGGCGCTGAGCTTCAAGGCGGTGCTCGCGGCGGCGGCGATCGTTCTGTATCTTCTCGTGTGCATGGTGTTCCCGCGGCAGATACTCTCGCTCATGGTTGTCGGCAACTCGCAGGCGGACGCCATATTGGACGAGGCCGTGAAGTACATGTTCCTCATGGGCTTCAACGGTATTCCCATGGCCATTTCCACGATCTGCTCGTCGTCCCTGCGCGAGATCGGCCGGGTGCGTACGCCGCTTTACATCTCCGTTATTGCCACGCTCGTCAACACGTTTTTCAACTGGGTGCTGATCTACGGCAATCTCGGCGCGCCGCGGCTCGAGGTACAGGGCGCGGCCATCGCCACGATCATCGCGCGTCTCACGGAAATGACGATGTTTCTCATTTTCATTGCCGTCAAGCGCCCGCCGTTTTCCGCTACGCCGAAAGAGCTTGTGAGCGTAGATTTCCCGCTCTTCTTCCGCATGCTCAAAAAGGGCTCGATGGTGCTTGGCTCGGAAATGCTCTGGGTCATTTCCGAAACGGTCACGACCGCGCTTTACAATGGCCGCGGCGGCGCGGACGTCGTCTCCGGTATGGCGGCGAGCTTCGCCATTGCCAATCTCTTTTTCGTGGCGTTCAGCGGCATCACAACGGCGACCGGCGTTATCCTCGGCTCTACGCTCGGCAGCGGTGAGCTGGACAAGGCCCGGCAGGAAAAGCGCTGGCTTATGACGGCGGGGGTCGTGTTCGGGTTCTTTATGATCTTTGTCGGACTGCTCACCGTTCCGCTCATCCCGGTGGTGTTCGGCCATTTGAGCGCAAGCGCCCAGAGCATCACGCGGCGGATGATCGTGCTCATGTCGCTCTTTATGCCGCCGTGGGTGTATATCAATGTCCAGCTTGCCGTGTCCCGCGCCGGAGGCGATACCGCCATGGGCCTATGGGTGGACGCCACAACGACGCTTCTTATGATCATCCCCGGCATTTTCCTTGTCGCGCGCTATACGACGATCGGCCCGGTGGCCATGTACGGCATGGTCAAGGCCGTGGACTTCGTGAAGATCACCATCGCGCACTTCATGCTCAAGCGCGAGCGCTGGGTGCGCAATCTCACGGACATTGTCCAGCCGGTAAAAACGTCGGAATAATCAGAAAAACGAAAAAGGCTCCCTTCACGCTTAAAAAACGTGAAGGGAGCTTTTCCGTATTTACAGCGATTCCACGAACGCGGCGATGCGCGTGTCGATCTGTCCGGCATCGAGCTGGGAGTAATCGGTCTCCAGCGCCATATACGGCACGCCCAAACTGCGGCAGAGCTCGCGGAGAGACCGGCCTTCGATAAGATAGGTGTGGCAGCTCGAAAGGGCGATATCGAGCACGGCGTCGGCGTGAAATTCCTCGATGAGCGCGGGGATCATATCGAATCGGCGGCGGTTCGGCGTCATCACGGCGCAGCCGATGGTGAGATAGGCGTCGGCAATGGCGGTGAGAATATCCTCCGCCTCGGCGTCTACGCAGCAGCGCGCCGGTTTGATGCCCGCGCAGTTTTCAAAGCAGACGACCTGCGCGCCCGCGCGCTCCGCCGCGCCGAGAACCTTCTGGTATACGCCGCCGATCGGGCAGCCGGTGACGAGAAGCCGCGGTCCCCCTGCCGTGGCGGAGGGCTTTGTTTCCCGCAGACGCGCGGCAAGCTCCTCCACATGCGCCACAGCGTGGGGGAGGTCAAAATCAAACCCCAGCCCGTCGAGAACCTTATAAAGCTCCGTGCCGGAAACGGGCGCAGGATCGGCGCGCAGCACCTCCATGAGATGGGAACGGGCCTCGCGCAGCATGTTTCTCTGCCGTGCCGCGGCGCGAAGCGCATCGTCCGTGATCTCCGCGCCGAAGCGCTCTTCGAGATATTCCCTCAGCCGCCGTACCTCGGCCCGCCACATATCGCGTGCATACGGAAGATCGACGCCCTGCGGCAGATGCAGCAGAAAGAGCTCCTTGCCGCGCGCCATCAGCTCATACATCTTTTTCTTCCCGTCGCACGTCGTCTCGCCGACAATGAGATCGGAAAAGTAGGTATACGGGCACTTGTCGCTCACATAGAAGCCGTAGCTCGATTTGATGAGCGGGCAGAGATTGCGCGGCAGATCGACCTCCGCGGCGGGGATCGTCTCGGCGCTCATACCGCAGAGACTCACGGCGAGCATCCCGGCGGCGTCCAGGATCTCCAGCGGCGTAAACGTGCAGAACGTACCGGCCACGCGCCGCCCGCCTTCTTTGGCGGTCTTTATCTTGAGAAAGCCCGCTTTGCGCGCATCGGAATAGGCTTCAAATGTTTCGGGAAGAGAGAGCTCCATGCATATATGACCTCGTTTCTTTGTTATCGGGAAAGCCTGCGCGCGGCGAGCGCCGCGCCGATGGCCCCGGCAAAGCGCCCCTGCGGATGCGTGAGGACCGACGCGCCGAGCTTTTCGGCAATGGCGTCGGGCAGGTATTCCGTCTGGCAGAGCCCGCCGGTGAGACATACCGCGCCATAGCTCCCGCCGAGCTTCTTTGCCTGTGTGACAACCTTTCTGGCAATGGAATCCACGACCGCGTAAGCGATATCCTCGCGCGGCGCGCCCTGACCGATGAGACTTACGACCTCGCTTTCGGCGAACACCGTGCAGATCGAGCTGATGGATGCGCCGCCGCCGCGCGCGGCGAGCGCACACAGCTCCTCGGGGCGCATGCCGAGCCGGTTTGCCATGATCTCGAGAAAACGCCCCGTTCCGGCGGAGCACTTGTCGTTCATAAGAAAGTCCTGCACCGCACCGCCGGATACGCCGATGACCTTCGTATCCTGCCCGCCGATGTCGATCACGAGAAGATCGTCCCGCCCGTGCAGAAAGCACGCGCCGCGCGCGTGGCAGGTGATCTCCGTGACGTTCTTTCCGGCGTACGGCACGGCGACGCGCCCGTACCCCGTCGCAACACAGGGGTACGTTTCCGGCGAAAAGTGCGCCGCTTCGAGCTCAGCGTGGATGGTCTCCGCCGTGTCCACGCTGCTCCAGCCCGTCGGCCGCGCCGAGAGCAGGGCGAAAGACCCGTCGGCGGCGAGTACCGCCGTCTTCGCGCAGGTGGAGCCGATATCGATGCCGATGGCGTAGTCCATGCCGTGATTCTCCCCTCGTTTTTCTCGCGCCTACTATAACACGCCTTTCGCTCTTTTGCCACGGTAATTGAAAAAACCGAAGAAAGCGACGAGAGCAGCGAAAAAGCCGATAAAAATCCCTTATCCCGATTGTTCAATCGATAAACCCAATGAAATTGGTAAAATGATTTGGAACTCCAATTTGACGAAGCGATTGCCCCGACTATAATGAAAAAGTCTGAAATCAAAGAAAGAGAATGTGGTCCCATGCTCGATGAAGCAAAAACAAAAAAGGAACAGAGCGCCGATCTTGCGCTGCTCTCGGGTCTGACCCGCCGCCAGCTCAGGGAGCTGGAGGAAAAGGAAAAGACGCCCGCCCAGAAAACGGCGGAGGCGGTCATCATGGTATTGCCGCTGCTCTGCGGCGGTATCGCGCTGCTCGAATATCTCCTCGTGCCGAACAACAGCCGCAACCGGAACCCGTGGAGCTATGTCTGGGTGCTCGGCGCGGCGCTGGCGGTGTATCTGGTCTGTCTGATCGCCGCCGTTTGGCGAAAGAAGGCGGGAAAACGGCAGTTTTACGATACGCTGCATTATAAAGCGCCGCACTTCTCGGCGCTCTTCCTGTTCCTCACGCTTTATGACTATCTCACGCTGAAGACCGGCGTGCTGACGCAGCCGTTCGTGCCGTGCATGAACTATATCGTCAACGCGTTCCTCGTGGATTACAAGCTGCTTCTGGACTGCACGCTCAATACGCTCAAGCTGCTGTTTCTCGGCTACTTCATCGGTGTATCCCTCGGCCTTGTGACGGGCATCGCCTGCGGCTATTCCAAGCGGGCGCGCTACTGGCTCGACCCGATCATCAAGTTTCTGGGGCCGATCCCGACGTCCACATGGATCCCCATCATTCTCGTTGTCGCGTCCTCGCTTTTTGCCGGGGCGGTGTTTATCATCGCGCTCGGCTCGTGGTTCGCCGTGACGGTCGCCTCGCTCACGGGCATCGCCAACGTAGGCAAGGAGTATTTTGAAGCGGCGCGCACTCTCGGCGCGAACGACCGTCAGCTCGTGTTCCGCGTGGCGATCCCGCACGCCATGCCGTCCATTCTGCAGGGCTGCACGCAGGCGATGAGCTCGTCGTGCGTCGCAATTATGATCGCGGAAATGCTCGGCGTGAAGTCCGGCCTCGGCTGGTATATGACGTGGCAGACCGGCTGGGCGAGCTACGATAAATCGTTCGCGGCGCTCTTTGTGATCTGCTTCATCTTCACGCTGGTCACCAAGGGGCTCGAACGGATCAAACGCTATCTGCTCAGATGGCAGAACGGAGCGGAAAAGTGATGCCGATGGAAAAGAAAGACGTCTGCCTGACGCTGGAAAACGTCAGCAAGGTTTTTGCCAAGGTAGAAAGCGACGAGGTGACGCACGCGCTGCAGGATGTGAGCGTTACGATGAAAAGCGGGGAGTTTGTCTCCCTTGTCGGCCCTTCCGGCTGCGGAAAGTCCACGATCCTCCGCCTTGTGGCGGGCCTCATCCTGCCGACACTCGGCCGTGTCGCCGTAAACGGGGAGGAGATCGAAGCCCCCGCGCCCGAGCGGGGACTTGTGTTCCAGAACCCCACACTCTTCCCGTGGCTCACGGTGGAGAAGAATATATCGTTCAGCCTGGATATGCGCGGCGCAAAGAGCGGCAAGGCCGAGCGCGTGGAGCGCATGCTCTCGATGATCGGGCTGGAGCGCTTCCGGAACGACTACCCCGCGCAGCTCTCCGGCGGCATGGCGCAGCGCGTGGCACTCGTGCGCACGCTCATCAACGAGCCGGAGATATTGCTGCTCGATGAGCCTCTCGGCGCGCTGGACGAGTTCACGCGCATGAACATGCAGGACGAGATATTGAACATCTGGTCGCAGAGAAAGCAGCTCGCGCTCATGGTGACGCACAGCATCGACGAGGCCGTGTATATGGGCACGCGCGTTCTCGTGATGGAGTCCAACCCCGGCCGCATCGTCGCCGATATCCGAATCGACGAGGACTTCCCGCGCGACCGTTCGTCCGCGAACTTCGTGGAGTACCGCAACGAAATTCTCAACCGCCTGCACTTCGGCGGAAGGAAAGACTGAATAAGAATTTATATGGCAATGCCCTGTAAATAAAAAATTGAAGGAGAAAAGTACATGAAAAAGATCCTTGCCCTTGTGCTCGCGCTCGTCATGGTGTTCGCGCTCTGCGCGTGCGGCGCTCAGGCCCCCGAGACCGGCGACAACGCCGGGACCGGCAACAGCGGCGCTTCCACCGTGATCGCCGATTCCAACAACGACGGCCAGATCGAAGTCGGCACCGTCGAGGACGTGGAAGTCAACGAAGCCAGCGAACACATGGACGCTGCCGAGGCTTCCGCTTCCGGCAACTGGGAAGCGCTGTTCGTCCCCATGAACATCGAAGGCCGCGCGATCGAGCTGACCGACGTTGACATCACCCCGACCGAGGAAGAGCTCGAAGCCATGAAGAACGAGCCCGCCTACGGCCGCGCCATCCACTACTACATGTCCGACGGCTGCACCTCCGGCCCGACCATGGCCGATCATCTCGGCTACTTCACCGAAGCCGGCCTGACCGCTGAGGGCGTCAAGGGCGGCAGCGACGTGGAAGCGCTCGGCACCGGCCAGGCCGATGTGGCGACCGGCATGATGGCAAAAATGCTCGTTCCTATCACCAACGGCGTGGATATCACCTTCACCGGCGGCGCGCACATCGGCTGCAAGTCTCTGTACGTTCTCGCGGACAGCGAATACAACACTACCGCCGACCTGAAGGGTCAGAAGATCTCCACTCCGAACGGCATCGGCAAGTCCGACTATAACATCACCGCTCTGCTGCTTGACGCTGACGGCATCAACTACGCTACCGACGTGGAGCTCACGCAGGTCTCCGCCGACGCGTGTGTCGCCGCTATGCAGAACGGCGAGATCGCCGCGGCGCTGCTGAGCGATACCTTTGCCTACGCCATGGTGAAGGACGGCACGCTCAAGTGCATCCGCTCCCAGCTTGACAGCGACTTTGCAAGCCGCACTTGCTGCGTTATGGCCATGAACGGCACCTTCGTGAAGGAAAACCCGACCATCGCCAAGAAGGTAGCGCAGGCCGTGCAGAAGGCCCACAGCTGGATGCGCGACAACCCCGCTGAAGCCACGCAGGTCCTTATGGACATGGGCTGGAACGGCGGCAACTATGAGATGAACATCATGATCAACGGTTCTCTCCAGTTCGGTCTCTCCGATGAATTCACCGGCGCGACGCTCAAGGACTTTATTGAGCGCTACGTACGCCTCGGCCTCATCACCTCCATGGACGATACGGACGAGATCCTGAACCTCGTCTGGACGCCTGTCCTCTAAACCTTAAACGATACCCTATAAAAAACCTCCCCGAATGCAGCCGCAATCGGGGAGGTTTTTCGTCTCGGACAGGAATGTCAAAAGAGAAGCTTCATTCGCCTTTTTCGTCCGGGGTTTTCGTTGGTTTTTCGGTCCGCTGCTTTTTTTACGCAGACAACTGGCCGCCCATTCAAAAAACCATGGGGAGGATTCATACAGATACGTGGAATTCATCACGGCGTCGGTCAATTCCTCCGTGGTTGATGGCCGGTATCCGAAGGGGGAAAGCTCATCGACAAGATCGTCCAGACCGCCGCGGGCAGCCGTTTGGAAAAATCTTTTGGTGTCCTTGTTTACGGTCGCCAGACAGCAGAGATATTTTTCGGCTTTTCCAGCCCGCGGCAAGCGATGGCCGCGCCCACGGCGCAGACCACCGCAGCGATCCATGCCGTTGCCGGAGCGGAAAGAACATCGAGCAGACGTCCGGAGATGAGACTTGCGAGCACGCCGCCTATGGTCGTCATGCTGAAGGCAAGGCTCTGTCCCTTGGCGGCGTCGTCGTAGGGGACGATGAGCGTGACATAGGCCACGATCGCGGGCGCGTACAGCGCATAGGACAGCACCTGAAGAAACTCCGCGGCAAAGAGCAGCGGGATGTTCGGCGCCGCGGCGATCGCGGCGGTCTTGAGCGCGAAGAAGATAAACGAAAACCGCAGCACGGCGGCGCAGCTCCTCCGACGGAAAATGCGCGAGAAGAACAGCATCGTCGGCACCTCGAGCGCGGTGAGGAACGCGGTGAGATAGCCGAGCGTCTCGGTATCGCCGCCGGCGTGCTCCACAAAGTTGATGAGAAACGTGGACGTGGTGTTGTGCGAGAAAAAGAGGAGCGCCATTCCGGCGAGCAGCAGACAAAAGCGGGGATTCTCCCGCAGAAACACGCCGAGCGAGCGGCCCTGCGGCGCCGGTGCGGCATGGCCGGAGAGCAGCTTCCTGCGCAGCCGGAGGACGGAGCGCGAGAGCAGCGCGTTGGAAACGCCCTGCAGCGCGGTGACGGCAAGCCCGGCAATGGGGATGACGCGCACGCCAAAGCGCGTGACCCAAACGCCGAGCAGCATGGAAAGCACCATATACGCCGCCGACCCCATGCTGCGGGCAATGCCGTAATTGACGGGGGATTCGTAATGCTCAAAATCGGCGCAGAGCTTCAGATTGAGCGTGTTCACCGCGAGAGTGAACGCCAGCAGCAGCGGATAGCACAGCGTCGTAACGACGCCGCGCGCCGGAAAAAACAGCAGAAGGAGGAAGAAAGCCGCCTGAAGCGTCAGCACCGGCCAGAGCACATCCGCCGCGTTGAAGCGCGGGGAGGTGTCCACAAAGGAGGAGAGCCCTGTGCCGAGCAGAAAGCCGAGGACGCTGCCCAGCGCGAGCATGCTGCCGAGCTTTGTGTTGCTGTAGCCGAGAGCGCCGAGATAAACGGCGGCAAAGCTGCTGGAAAGGCAGAAGACCATCCAGAATCCCACTTGATTGAGCGAGTAATACACCGTGATCCGCTTCGTGCTCACGCCGCGCCTCCTTTCGCTGTTGACGGTGATTCTATTATTCACAAAGGACACGCCGGTGTCAAGTATGCGTACCTGCACCGGCGTGTCATAATGATTCGGATTTTTATTTCGCGGCGGCGTAGATCTTTTCGATATCCGCGGCGTACAGCCGGACAAGACCGCCGATCTTGAGCGTGTCGTTCTGCGTGCATTTCACGGCCATTTCGTGCATCTGTGCCCCGGTAATATCGCCGAGACCGAGCTCGCGCAGATTCGACGGCATGCCGACCGAGCGGCAGAAGCTCTCGAACGCAGCGACGCCCGCGAGAGCGGTCTCCTCGGGGTTCGCGTAATTCATCTCGCAGCCCATGACCTCCACGGCAAAGCGCGTGAAGCGGGGGAGATTGGCGTGCATCACATACCGCGCCCAGCTGCCCCATACGGCGGCGAGACCGGCGCCGTGCGCCACATCGAACATGCCGCCAAGCTCGTGCTCGATCTTGTGCGTCGCCCAGTCCTGCACCTTGCCGACGCCCATAAGATTGTTGTGGGAAAGGCTGCCCGCCCACATGAGCTCGGCGCGCGTGTCGTAGTCGTTCGGCTCGGCGAGCGCCTTTTTGGTGTTCGCCATTACGGTTTTGAGCAGTCCCTCGCTCATGCGGTCGAGAAGCTCGGTGTGCTCGGTGTTGGAGAAATAGCGCTCCATCGTGTGCATCATAATGTCCACGCCGCCGCTGGCGGTTTGATACGGGGGCAGCGTGCAGGTGAGCGCGGGGTTCATAATGGCAAAGCGCGGGCGGGAGCATTCGTAGTTGACGCCCTTTTTGAGCCAGCCGTCCTCGTTGGTGATGACGCAGGAGTTGCTCGTCTCGCTGCCCGCGGCGGAGATCGTCAGCACCGCGCCGACGGGGGCGCACGCCTTCGCCGTAGCCTTGCCCATGAAGAGATCCCAGATATCAAATTCGGGATTGGCGAGCGCGTAGCCGATGGCCTTCGCCGTGTCGATCACGCTGCCGCCGCCGACGGCGAGCAGAAAGTCCGCGCCGGTCTCCTTTGCAAGAGCGAGGCCCTCGCGCACGCGGCTGAGCCGGGGATTCGGCTGCACGCCGCCGAGCAGCTCGTAAGGGATACCCGCGGCCTTGAGCGAATCGGTGCAGCGGCCGAGCAGCCCCGAGCGCACGGCGCTGCCGCCGCCGTAAACGACGAGCGCGTGCGTACCGCCGCATTCGCGGACAAGCTCACCGCAGCGGCTTTCGGTGTCGCGCCCGAAAACGACCTTCGTGGGAACGCAGTATTCAAAGTTCTGCATGATGAGTTCTTCCTTCCAGTGTATCTATGTAGGATTTTACGTCAAATGGGTCGAGCGGCGTATCGCGCCGCAGATAGAGCGGATGATGGGGATGACCCTTTACGGAGCGCTTGCCCGCCGTGAACCACTCCGTGCCAAGCTCCTCGCCGACGGCGATCATGTCCGAAACGCAGCGCGGGAGATACGGGCGCATTTCAATGATGTTGCCCCAGGCTGCCCATACCGCCGGGCGGCGGGGGAGAGAGGCTTCGAGAACGTACCGGAACGCCGCCATATTCTCCGCGTGCAGATGCTCATTGAGCGCGGCGTCCATGTCGTTCGGGCGCGTGGCGCGCTGGGCGTAGACATTGAACATGATGAAGCTGTCATACCCGTTTGAGAGCGCGATGCGCTGCACGCTCTGGAGCGTCGGGTCGAGGGCGTCCGGCGCGGCGGTCGAGGGATTCACGCCGATGCAGATGAGCGGCTTTTCCCCGCGCGTGCCGAGAATGTATCGGTACTCGGTATAAAAATCCGGAACGTACAGCCAGCGCGCGGCGTCATAATCGCCGCGCTGTCCGCTCTTTTCCAGCGCTTCGCGGAACGGCAGCAGCTCGAGCGTATCGGTGTCGGCGGTCGGAATGTGCATGGAGAGGTCTCCTTATCTTTCGTTACTGCCGCAGCAGCGCGCGGCGCGCCTCGTGGTCAGGCATGACGGAGGCGATGAAGCGGTAAAAGGCCGCCGAGTGGTCGTGGTGACGGATGTGCGCGAGCTCGTGCACGACGACATAGTCGATCGCCTCCTCGGGGTACTGCATCAGCCGCCACGAAAAGCTGATCGCGTTCCTGCCGCTGCAGCTGCCGAAGCGGGTGCGCGCGCCGGTGATCGTCACGCGCGTCGGGGCCACGCCCATGAGCGCGGCATAGCGCTCGATCTTCGGCGGAAGGATCGTTTTGGCCTTTTCAATGAGCGCGCGGCGCTGCGCTTCGTCCGGTTCGGGGTGCGCGGCCTGCCGCGCCGCGAACCGCTCATGCTCGCGCGCGAGCCACGCGCTCTCCTTTTCCACGATCCGGCGGATCTCTGCCTCCGACGTGCAATACGGCGCGCGAACGACGAGCCGCCCGTCTTTATCGAGCCGCAGCCCGACGGTCCTACGGTTTGCGCGGATGACGGTGTAGCTTTCCATCAGTACCACGCCCACCCGAAGAGGAGGATTTTGATGAGCCATTGCCCGACGGTATAGTCGACCGTTACGGGGATCTCCTTCGTGACGAACCCGTCGCCGGAAACGCAGGTGAGAACGGTCTCGCCGCGCGCGCAGGCGCGCACCTCGCCGGTCGAGAGATCGACCGAGACAATGTTGATGTTCGTGTACCAGCGGACGGTCTTGTCGGAAGCGTCCTCCGGCGTGATCACGGCTTCGAGCGTCACGGTGTCCTTATAGTGCAGCGTGAGCGCGTCCGGCAGTCCCTCTATGCCGCTCGCGGCGATGAGCATGGGAATGCTCTCCTCGCCGAGCAGCACGCCGCAGTCGGCACAGAAGCGCTGGCGCAACCCCTCGCGGTCATACGTCGGCGCGGTGACGGTCATCCAGTCGCCGGAAACGTGCTTCGGCACGGCGCGTTTTTCCATTTCCGCGCCGCAGAGCGCGCAGCGGAGCGTCTCCTCGCCGTCTTCGGTCTCGGTAGGCGCTTTCGTTTCCGTCCACTCGCCGGGGGTGTGCTGCGGCGGCGTGAACGTGTCGCGGTAGGAATAGCCGCACACGGCGCAGGTGTGCTCGGTATAGCCGAAGGTATCACAGTTCCCGGTGACCACCGTGTCGGTGTAGGCCGGTTCAGCGCATTTTTCCGGCTTTACGGCGGCGGAGTAATCGAAGATCTCATTCCGCTGAAAATCGGCGGTGCATTCGGTGATGTTCGTCCAGGTGAGAAACTCTCCGGCAAACGCTTCGCAGTAGGCGCGCCGGTCGGCGTTGTCCTCGAAAAACGTGATCTTGCCGGTCACGGCGCAGCCGGAGATCGTGCCGATGTCCACGGTCTTGTCGTACTGATAGAACATACCGACAAGTCCGCCGTTGTGCGCATAGCCGCGGCAGGCGGCGTAGCCGTCGATCGCGGCGGTGCAGCCGGTGAGCGCCGCGTTGCCGCAGGAGAGAATGCCGCCGAGAAACTCCTCGCAGCGGAGCGACGCAATGCTCTCATCGGAGAAAACGAGTGTGGAATCCGCGGAGCAGTTCGTATACGTTCCGCCGCCGAAGCCGACGAGCCCGCCGATACCGGCGATGCAGCGGTCGTGCTCATCGGCGGGTTCGCGCTGGCATGTCTCCGTGAGATCGATGCGGGCATCAAAAACGGAGACGTTTTCGAGCACCGTTTCAGGCGAAGCAAAGCCCGCGAGCGTTCCGGCGAACACATTCTCCGGTGTCTCCACGGCGATGTTCGCGCCGCGCAGCGAAAGATCGCGGACCGAAGCGCCGCTGAGTACGGAGAAAAAGCCCGTGAGCGCGGTGTCGTAGGTCTTGTCGTTCCCGTCCACCGTCTCGGCGCGGTCTGCGCCGAGCGAGGAGATCGTGAGATTGTAAATGGTATGTCCGCCTCCGTCGAGCGTGCCGGAAAAGGCGATCGGCTGCCAGTCCACGCCGGTCATGTCGATGTCGGCGGTGAGAACAAAGTCGCCATCGGGCGTCTCGCGCAGGAACGAAAGCTCCTCCGCGGAGGATATTTCGCAGGGCGCGTCCGCCGCCGCAGCGGGGCAGAGCGCGAGCAGAAGCACGGCGCAAAGCGCGCCGGAAAGAAAGCGTTTAATGTTCATACGATGCCTCCTGTAATGCTGTCTAAGTATAGCACGCGCGTCAAATGTTTTGCAACTGCCGCCGCTATGCGATATAATGAAAAACCGGTAGGGACGGGGCTTCGCTCCGCCCACGGACGATCGCAAATTTCTTATGGAGTTATGCAGACATGAAATACTATTTCGCCCCCATGGAGGGGATCACGACGCACGTTTTCCGCGCGGTCCATTCGCGCCGTTTTCCCGGCGCGGACCGGTACTACACGCCGTTTTTCTCCCCGACGTCCGACCATCTCTTTACGCCGCGGGAGCTGCGCGAGCTGACGCCGGAGATGAGGTGCGCCGCGCCGGTCGTGCCGCAGATTCTCTCCAAGTGCGCCGCGGACATCGTCTGGGCCGCCGAGGGACTGCAAGACATGGGATATACGGTCTTTAACCTCAATCTCGGCTGCCCGTCGGCGACCGTGACGGCAAAGGGCAAGGGCGCGGGGCTTCTGCAAAAGCCGGACGCGCTCGACACGCTGCTCGCAGATGTGTTTGCCGCCTCGTCCATTGCCGTGTCGCTCAAAAGCCGCATCGGGTATCTTGCGCCGGAGGAATTTCCGCGCCTTCTGTCGATCTACCGGCAATATAACGCGCAGGAGCTCATCCTCCATCCGCGCACGCGAAAGGAAATGTATTCCGGCGCGGTGCATATGGACGCCTTCGCGCTCGCCGCGGCGGGAAGCCCGTTCCCGGCCGTATACAACGGCGATCTCTTCACTGCGGAGGACATCCGCGCGTTTGAAGCCGCCCACCCGGAAACGGAGGCGGTCATGCTCGGCCGCGGCGCGGCGGCCGACCCCGCGCTGTTCCGCCGTCTGCGCGGCGGGGCGGCGGCCTCCCGCGAGGAGCTGCGGCAGTTCCACGAGGAGCTGTACGAGGCGTACCGCGCCGAGCTCGGCGGCGTGAACGCTATGCGGAAAATGAAGGAGCTCTGGCACTATCTCGCAACGCTTTTCATCGGCGGAGACGAGCTCGCCAAAAAGATCGCCCGCACGAAGGACGTCTATAAATTCAACGACTACGTATCCGAAGCGCTCTCCAACCTGCCGCTCCGGAGCGGGGAATAGGAATCCAAAAGCTGCCGCGACCGAAAGCCACGGCAGCTTTTTTCAGAAAATATGAAACCTTTTGCTCCGCTTTTGCGACTTTAGGAGTGTAAGGAGGTGGGAAGCATGAACGACGCGGGCATCATCGATCTCTATTGGCAGCGCTCCGAGCGTGCCATCCCGGAAACGGAGAATGCCTATGGGCGGTATTGCCACACGGTGGCGTATAATCTCCTGCGAAATGCCGAGGACGCGGAGGAGAGCGTGAACGATACGTGGCTCGCGGCCTGGAACGCCATGCCGCCGGAGCGCCCGAACAGTCTGAAGGCGTTTCTCGGCCGGATCACGCGCAATATTTCCGTAACGCGCCTGCGCCGCAGCGGAAGCCAAAAGCGCGGCGGCAGGGAAGCGAGCCTTGCGATCGACGAGCTCTCCGAGTGCCTGCCGGGAGGGAGCGACCCGGCGCGGACGGCGGAAAACCGCGAGCTTCTCCGGAGCATCGATGCGTTCCTCTCATTGCTTCCCAAACGGGAGCGGGTCATTTTCCTCGGACGGTACTTCTACGCGCTGGCCGCGGAGGAGATCGCCGCGCGGCTCGGCATGAAGACCGCCGCGGTGAAAACCTCGCTGTACCGGACGCGGAAACGCCTAGCGCAAAAGCTGGAAGAGGAGGGATATTGAATGAACGGCGGAGATATTCTGTTTGACGCGCTGAACGGCGTATCCGACCGCTATGTTCTGGAAGCGGGGGATTTGCTCCGGATCGGCGAGGAAAAGCCGCACGGACGCGGAAAGGCAAAGCTCTGGAAAACGGCGCTGCTTGCCGCGGCGCTCGCGCTGCTGCTCGCTGCCGCGGCCTATGCTGCCGGGCTGCTGCACTGGAAGGATCAGACATATTCCATTGAGGGAACGAACCGCGTTATCGTTGTGCCGAACGGACTGCGCGGCACAAAAACATACGAAGGCACCGCCGCATGGTGGACGTGGGCCGCGGCGCAGCGGGAGACCTGGACAGAGCCCGACTGGAGCTTCACGCAAGGGGACGACGCTCTGCGCAAAACCTGCGAGACATACCGGGCGACGACGCCGGAAGCCGCGGCAAAGCTGCGGGAGATCGCGGAGACCTATGGTCTTGAGCTTTATTCCGAGAGCTTCCCTCTGACCGGACGAGACGAGCTGTATGACCGCAGCGGCATGCAGCCGTATGTAAAAGACGGTACCGACGAGCTGCAAAGCGGGTATATTTTTCCGGACGGCTCCTTTTATGCGGAGGGCTGTCTGGCATTCGGAGAGACGCGGCTTCCCGTGACGCTCCAGCGCGTCTCGACCGGGGCGCTCTATCCCTTCGGCTTCCCTGCGCCAGCGGCGGAGTATACCGAGCGGGAATACCGAAGCGCACTCGGGCAGAGCGTGAATCTTGTCCTGTGGGAGAATGGAAGGCTGGAGATCTGGTATCTCTCCGAAGGCGGTGAAATGTTTGCGGCGCTGCGCATGTACGAGTTTGACCGGCCGACGGCGCGGAAAATGCGCTTGCTCGGCGCGGAGAATGCCGGGGAGCTTGCGGAATTTCTTGCCGATCACATCGATTTCTCCGCGGTCTGCGAAAATAACGGCGCAGCGCGCTCTCTTGTGGAAAGAGCGCGTGTATTCTACGACCCGGACGCGGCGACGCGGCTGGAAGCGTTTTATAAGAGCTGCGCTTTCCGCGCGGCACGGGAGTTTCAGAGCTTCTTTACGGAGAATTTTTACGGCGCGTGCTTCACCGGCGTGTACGGGCAGAGCGGCTACGAGGACATCAGTGCAAAGCTCTCGGAGCTTGCGGAGCGGTACGGCCTTCAGTATGCCAGTGCTAAAGCAAAGGAAGAGAACAAGGTCATCTATGATAACGGCGCGTTCTACGAGGAACGGCCCCAGCCGGAGGCAGTGGGCAGCGGAAAATGGTTCGTCCATTACATCCCCAAGATCGCCCTGTACACCCGCATGACGCACTACACGGATTTTGCCGAGTATCGGAGAGTGTGGAGCCGCGAAACGGCATCGGGGCAGAGCATTGTGTGCGCGACGGACGGGCCGGAGAAGGTCAGCGGAAGCTACCTCTTTTATGAAACGGACAGCGCCTATGTTCTTGTCAACGTCGGCGTGAGCGACGCCTCGCTCATGGAGCGTGCCGCCGAGACAATCGACTGGACGGCGTTTGATAAGGAAGGAGACGGGAAATGAAACGGATCATCGTTTTTCTGCTGCTGGCGGCGCTGCTGCTCGGCGGCTGCGGCACGCGGACGCCGGAGACAGAAGCGCGCGAAGCGCAGAGCACAAGTACCGCCGCGCCGGGCACGGAGACGCGCGACTGGCCGGAGCCGAACGCAGTGGACGACGGCTACTCTTTCCGGCACGATCCGGCGGCATACTATGAGGAGACCGGCGACGATTCCGGCCTCTCCGGTCTGATAGAGAAGACCCTTCTCCCGGAATACGTAGACCGCTGGGTAGACGGCGGAGAGGTTTTGTGGACGGAGTTTCATGGCCTGAGCAGCGGCGGAAACCAGAGCGGCACTTATTACGGCTGGATCGCCTTTACCGGTATGCCGAAAACCGAGCTTGGCTGGCGCACGGCGGACTTTAACGGAACTGAATGCTACTGCCGCAGCATCTTTATCCGCGAGATCCCCAATGGAGACGGCACATACACGGTCGTCACGGCAAAGAGCTGGCCCATGGAGGTTGTCCTTGTCAACGATACCGTCGCGGCCATCGGGATTGAGGATCTGTTTACCGGCCGCATGCTCCCAACGCTCGCAAGCGCAGAGCTGTACGTTCCGCAGCTCGGACAGAGCTTCGTCATGACGGAGGAGACGGCGCTCCGTTCTCTCGAAAAGGCGCTCTCCAAAGAGGCGGACACCGTGCGCATCACCGCCACGGGAGCGGATTTCGCTGAGCAGGAAAATCTCTGCCCGCTCTACCTGCGCTTTGCCGACGGGAGACGCGCGCTTCTCTTCACCGCCGGGGACGGCGCGGACGGCTGTGCCGACGGGTCGCTGCTGCCGTGCGCGGTGTTCGGCGCGGAAAGCGTATTCGAGCGCTTCGGCGTGCCGATGGACGCGGCAGGCTATACCCATAACACCGACGGCACTACCACCGTGACCAATTCGGTGGGCGGCGGTGCTTCCGACGGCATGACGAGCACGGCACGCTACGACGGCCAGGGACGGTTGGTGTATTGGGAACGGGCTTGGACGTGGGCCAATCGGGACGATACGGATGTCCATATCGAGACGGTTTCCTACCGCGAGGACGGAAAAATCGCTTCCACATTGGGCCGCTCGCATTTCGGCCAGAGCGACGAATATACAACGCTCACAACGTATGTCTACAATGAGCGCGGCGATCTCACGCGCATCAACGTGGAATACGATCCGACGGATATTTTCGGCCCCGGATACTACCACGAACTGCGCTACGATGAGCAGAACCGGCTCGTCGCCTACGTTTTCCACTATGCCGACGGCAGGGAAGGCCTGCCGAGCGGCAACACCTATTTCTGGTACACGGAGGATGGGCAGCGCTGCTACTACCACGTGGACACGAACGGCAATCTTGTCGGCGGGCCAGATGGTACGTCGGGCGATAATCCCGCCCGCCGGTAATGCGGACACCCCCAAAACAATAAGACAGAGCCTGCGGCTCCCCATGGGCCGCAGGCTCTGTTTCTGTCATTTATTCTTCCAGCGCTTCGCACACGGGCTGCCACGCATTGATGAGCGCGTCGAGTGAGCGCGCGGCGTTTGCAGGGCTCGTGGAGGGAAGGACGGCGTCCTCCCGCCCGGTGAGCGGGCAGATATACTTCCGGTACAGCCGGTGGGCTGTTCCGCCGTTCGTGAAGATCTGCCGGATGGAGGCCGTTTCCAGAATGGGCGTAAGGTCGTTCGGCACGGCATTCCGGATGGAGGCGTCGGACGAACCCGCAATATCGCACGAGGCGATCACATCCCAGAGCGCAATGTGATTCGCCAGAAGAAACGCGCGCTTTTCCTCCACCGTCTGCGGCACGTCCGCGCTGAGCAGCGCCGCCATTACCCGCCAGAAGCGGTTTTGCGGATGCCCGTAAAAGAACCTCTGCTCGCGGGATTTCACCGAGGGGAACGATCCGAGAATCAGTATCCGCGAATCCGGCGCATAGATCGCCGGGAAGGGATGGCGCAGGGATTCCATTTCCATTTTAATCACCTCCGGCGCGGCAATTGTCCATAAGAGTATATAACCGCACCGGCGCCTTTGCAAGAGAAATGCTTTAGCCGTGCCCCTCGGCGGCGAAACGCTCTTCGACAGCGAAAAGCACATCGATCTCCCGCCGCAGAAGCGGCAGGTAGGGTATCTCTTCCAGCAGTACGCTCTCTTTCCGAACATGACGGTGCTGCAGAACATCCGGTGCGGCAGCCGCGCCGAAAAGCGCCGCCGCGCAGAGGAGAAGCTGCGCCGCTTCCGGCTGGAAGGGCTGGAGAAAAAGTACCCGGCTCAGCTCTCCGGCGGACAGCAGCAGCGCACGGCCCCCGGCGAGAGAACGACCGCAGCGTTCAACATCCTCGCGGACAAATGCCTGTGCTACAAGTGAAAGTGAAATAGCAAGAGGGACGGTTTTCGCTGATATATTCGCGAATCGAGCGTCTACACCTTCAGTATGAAATGGCTTTTATGAAAGTCCAGAAGTCCTTCGCTGCGCATTTTGCCAAGTTCCAGCGAGAGACCGCTGCGCTCCACCGCAAGGTAATCCGCGAGCTGCTGGCGGGAAAAGGGGATGTCAAATTCATATGACCCGAGCCGCTGCGCCTCGGCGGAGAAGTAGGACATCAGCTTGGCGCGCGTCGTGCGCTGCCCCATATGCGTGAGCTTTTCGCCGAAGCGCAGGTTTTTCTCGGCAAGCTCGCCGAGAAGATTCCGGATGATGCGGCTGTGGTGCTCACAGGCGGACGGACACACATTCAAAACGCGCTTTACGTTCAGGAACATTGCCGTGACGGGCGTTTCGGCGAGCACGCTTACATTCAGCAGCGAGCCGGGCGCACAGGCATACGCGGCGGCAAACGTCTGTCCCGGCCCCGCTTTGGAGAGAATGTTGCGGTTGCCCCAAATATCCTCCTGCACGACAAGAACACTGCCCGAGAGCACAAGACCGATCGACTCGGCCGTATCACCGGTGCGGAGCAGAAAGGTGTCCTTCGGAAAGCGTTCTTCTCTCGTCTCCAGACAGGAGAGCATGGCCGTAAGCTCCGTCTCGGAAATGCCCGAAAAAAGCGAAGACGACCGGATAACTGGCAAGAATTCTTTCATAAAAACTTCTTTCGTTGAAAATTCAACCGACTTGTTGAAAGTATTATACTACAATCCAGACGTAAAACACAAGGAGGGCACAAAAATGAAAAGAAGGATAATTGAGATCGACCGGGATAAATGCAACGGCTGCGGCGCGTGTGCCGCAGCGTGCCACGAGGGGGCCATCGCTATGATGGACGGCAAGGCGCAGCTCATGCGCGACGATTACTGCGACGGTCTGGGTGACTGCCTGCCCGCCTGTCCCACCGGCGCGATCTCCTTCGTGGAGCGCGAAGCCGCCGCTTACGATGAGCAGGCGGTGCTCGCCAATAAGCAGAAGAAAATGCAGCAGCAGGGGATGAGTCTTCACGGCGGCTGTCCAGGAACGCGGATGAGAACCTTCCGGCACGAGACGGCGTCCGGCACTGAGCCTGCCCCGGCTGCGGCGCAGAGCCGCCTTTCCCAGTGGCCGGTGCAGATCAAGCTCGTGCCGGTGCGCGCGCCGTTTTTCAATGGGGCCAAGCTGCTCATCGCCGCCGACTGCACGGCGTATGCCTATGCCGCCTTTCACGAGCGGTTTATCAAGGGACACATCACCCTTGTGGGCTGCCCGAAGCTCGACAGCGTGGACTATTCCGAAAAGCTCACCGAGATCATTCGTAATAACGACATCAAGAGCGTGGTCATCGTGCGCATGGAGGTCCCCTGCTGCGGCGGATTGGAGCACGCCGCGAAAACAGCCCTGCAAAACAGCGGGAAATTCATTCCGTGGCAGGTCGTAACTCTTTCCACGGATGGAAATATACTGGATTAAAATTGCAATTTTGGGCTGGATCGTACCGCCGATGCCTGATGGAAAGCAGTGCAGGCCCCGGACAGCATTCTCCTTGGCTGTGTTTGAGAGCTTCCGCTGTCTGCCCCGCTAAGGTTAACATTTAAGGGAGAAAAATCCTGTCTTAATATGAAGCTGCCGTGTGCAAAAAGGAACACATCCCCGGGATGTGTTCCTTTTTGTGCTGTTTGATTTTGTTACGCCTTATTTTTCTTGCCCATGGCGCGGTACAGCAGCGCACCGCCGCCCAGGAGCGCACATCCCACGAGCCAATAGTCCTCTGCCGTAATGGGCTCCCCGCTGCCGGGCAGGGACAGCAGGACCAGTATACCCACCAGAACCAACAGTGCGCCCAAGACTATATACAGAATACGCAGCGGCTTGGGCAGCTCCGGCTGCCGCTGCTCCACCTTACTGCGGATGAACACCGCACAGGCGGCGAAGGCAGCGGCAAAGCCGCCGCTGAAAAGCCGCTCCGAGGGGACGCCGTCCCACAGTCCCATCCCCAGGAAGGCGACGATCACCAGCAAAAACAGGCAGCCGATGCGCAAGGCGGTGGCCGGGAAGGCCCTGGCCGGAGTCAGGGCCTGCAGGGCCTCGGCGGCGCCGGGCACATCCCGCTCCGCCGCCTTGGTCAGGTATTTCCTGGCTTTTTCCGGATCCTTGGGCACGCCCAGACCCTTGGCATACAGAAGGCCCAGGTTCTTCCACCCCATGGGGAGCCCCAAACTGCCGGCCCGGGCATACAACTCCGCCGCCTTGGCAGGGTCCTCCGTGCAGCCTACACCATGCTCGTAGAAGCACCCTAAATTATAGGTAGCCGTTTCGTCGCCGCCTTCGGCGCTTTGCCTGTAATAGGAAAAGGCCTTGTCCACATCCTTCTTGCACCCCAGACCTCGCTTGTAGCAGTAGCCCGCCTGGCACTGAGCCCCGGGATGACCATCTGCCGCCGCTTTTTCATACATGGCCAGTGCCTGGTCATAATCATGGGGGACCTTCTTGCCGGAAAAATACAGGTTGCCCAGGAAATATGCGGCGTCCGTGTCCCCCAGGTCGGCCGCCTGCTGGTACAGCTCTATGGCCCGGCTCAGGCTGACCGGTACCCCAATGCCGTTTTCATAGCACACACCCAGGGCGCGGATCCCATCGGGATAGTCCTGCTCTGCCGCCTTGGCGTACAGCTTTACCGCTCGGGCGGCATCCATTTCCACCCCGCTGCCCATCTCATAGTGCAGACCCAGGAAGAACTGCGCCCGGGGAAAATCCTGCTCCGCCGCCTGCCGGAACAGCTCCGCCGCCTTGGCCTTATCCTCCGGAACGCCCCGGCCATAGCGATACAGCACGCCCAGATTGCACTGGGCCTCCGGATTCCCCAGCTCCGCCGCCTGGCGGTACAGCTCTGCGGCCTTGGGCAGATCCACCGGCGTACCCTGGCCCCCCTCATAGCACAGACCCAGAGAGCACATGGCCCGGTCATGGCCTGCCTCTGCCGCCCGGGTGAAGCACTTGAAGGCTTCCTCGTCATTCCGGGAAACCCCGTGGCCATAGACATAGCACCGGCCCAGACGATACATACCGTCGACACTGCCGGCCTGCGCGGCCTTATAAAAGCACTGCGCGGCCTCATGGGCGTCTTCTTCCACGCCCAGGCCGTCATCATAGCACCGGCCCAGCAGAACCCAGCCCCGGGAAAGGCCCAGCTCTCCCGCCTGACGGAACAGCTCTGCCGCCTTGGCCTCGTCCTCCGGAACGCCCTTGCCCTGAATGTGCAGCACGCCCAGGGCGCAGATGCCGTCGGGACTGCGGCCCCGGGCCGATTCCTCGTAGAGCAGGGCCGCTTTTTTCACGTCCTCCTCCACGCCGTTGCCGAACTCGTAGCACAGGCCCAGAAAATACTGCGCCCGGGGCAGCTGCTGCTCGGCTGCCAGGGTGAAGTAGTGGGCCGCCTTTTCATAGTCCTGCTCCACGCCCACGCCGGCATAATACAGCGCCCCCAGGTTGCACCGGCCCTGGGGATACCCCATCTCTGCGGCCTTTTTATACAGAGCCACGGCTTTATCCATGTCCTTTTCCGTGCCCTGGCCGTTTTCGTAGCACACGCCCAGATCGCACATGGCCGGGGCATAGCCCATGTCGGCGCTTTCCTGAAACAGCGCAAAGGCCCGGTGCTCGTCTGCCTCCACCCCGGTGCCGCTGTCATAGCACACAGCCTGCCAGTACAGACCCACGGGATCGTCCGGGGCGGACTGGCTGAACCAGTAAAAAGCCTGCTCCGGGTCTTTCTGCACGCCGCCGGTGCCATAAAGATAGTTCACGCCCATCTGCACGGCGGCGGCGCAATCGCCGCTGTCAGCAGCCTGGCGGCACTCCTCCAGATGCTCCTGCCGCTGCTTGGCCAGCTTCAGCAGCTCCGGAGAAAATACCACCACGTCCTCGGCGGACGGCTGCGGCTCCTGTCCGCTGGGAATCTGCTCTGCCATAAATGTATCCTCCTTTGGGAAATCGCAGCTTTCGCGGGAAGCTGCGCCCTTTTTTCAGCATTCTACCACATACTGCCCCGGCTTGCAATGGCAAAGTGCCGCCGGAGCCCGGCAAAATGTCACGTTGTGCTCGCGGCGCCCACGGTCTCGGCAAATCCGGCAGCAAACAGCCGGGCGGCATAGACGGCCTCGTCCAGAGAGTTCCCCGCCGCCCCGATCTCCACCAGCATAGACCCCGTGCTCAGGGACTGGTTGTAGCCGTAATACCGCAGGATAATGGGCCGCATCAGCGTGGGGTGCTGCTCCAGCAGGTGCCCCTGTACCGCTGCCGCCAGGCGCAGATTATCCATCCAGCTATCATAGCTGCTGCCCATAACAATGCTCACCTGGGCAGCCCGGGGGTCCTCCTGGCTCACCACCTTGTACTGCCGGCCCTCCGCATCGGATATGGCGTCCCGGTGAACGTCCAGCACAAACGAAATGGATGGATACTGCTCCAGATATGCTGCGGCGCTGCTGTAGCTCTTGTCGTAGGCGCTGTTGTAGTCCGTGTCGTGGATCTGCCGGTCGTGGAGCACGGATATGCCGTATTGCGATAGCACCGCCGCCATCTCATCCCCGATGCGGATCATGTTCTTTTCCGTATCCGCCGTGCGATAGCTGCCGCTGGGGGTGTATTCCTCCCCGGCGGGCATAGTGTAGGCCTCGCTGCCGTGAGTGTGCAGGATCAGCACCTGGGGCGCATCGGCGCTGCCCAGCTTAGCCGGAAAGGTCCCATCCAGGGCGGCAGGGTCCAGGGTGTAATCGGAGCTGTTTTTGATGTACACGTTCCCGGCCACAGTATAGCTTTTCCCGGAGCTGGGGATCACCGTCTGGCTGGGCGCACCGTTATCGGCAAAGGTCAGCCCCGCTGCTGCATCTCCTTCCACAGGCCCCGTCGGCTGCGGCGCGGGCGCAGGCTCCGCGGGCTTCGGCACAGGCTCCGGCTCCTCCTCCGGCAGTGCGCCGTAGGCCGCCCACAAAAGGGGTGATTGCCCCAGACACAGCAGCGTGGACAGATTCATCCCCTTCTTCCGGGCCGCACCGCCCAGCTCCAGCTGTACCAGCAGCCGCTGCAGATGAAAGGAATCCCGCATAGCGCTGACGGCTGCAGCGGCGGATGAGCTCTCTGCCGTAGCCGCCACCACCCAGATGGTGCCTGCGGCCAGCAGAGCCGCCGTGCATCGGCGCAAAAGCTTTTTCATGCAAAGCCCTCCTCTGTAAATGGCGATAGATCTAAATGGTGATAGACAAGCATATGCGCCTAATCCTGCTTTTTATGTCACCCGGTGCGGCAAATTCCAAGGAAAATTGTAACCGAAAAACTGTTGACGGCCTGCCCCCGCCGTTTTATAATAGCAATAGAA
>ERZ772867.332-NODE-332-length-67319-cov-9.406978_pt1 | contig 67319 bp, 57 predicted proteins | sample MGYA00511341_ERZ772867 | MGnify/ENA primary metagenome ERZ772867 (study PRJEB29015, sample SAMEA2737707) | human gut metagenome | biome: human gut; feature: human-associated habitat; material: faeces | place: China | collected 2012 ... | reverse complement strand
CCGCCAAGCAGCTGGCCGTGCCGTACGATCTCGCCAAGTATGTGCACGACAACGGCCGTCTGCCGGTCGTCAACTTCGCCGCCGGCGGTGTGGCCACCCCGGCCGACGCAGCCCTCATGATGGAGCTTGGTGCGGAAGGCGTGTTCGTCGGCTCCGGCATCTTCAAGTCGGGCGACCCGGCCAAGCGTGCGGCCGCCATCGTGCAGGCCACCGCCAACTGGCAGGACGCCGATCTGCTCGCACGTCTGTCCGAGAACCTCGGTGAGGCCATGGTCGGCATCAACGAGGACGAGATTGAAACCATCATGGCGGCGCGTGGCGAGTGACGCCCCGCACGGCGCATGCGTGACACCGGCTCCGCGCCGCGGGGCCGGCATATCCGAAAGCACAGGAACGGTAATGGTTGTAGCAGTTGAATACATTTCGAAGGAAGCATCGACCGGCGTCGAAGCCGCGGAGCATGGCGTGACCGGCATCCTCGCCGTGCAGGGCGCGTTCGCCGAGCACGCCGCCATGCTGGATCGTCTCGGCGCGCCGTGGAAGCTGCTGCGCACGGCCGAGGATTTCGACGATGCTATCGACCGGGTGATCCTGCCCGGCGGCGAGAGCACCACGCAGGGCAAGCTGCTGCGCTCCACCGGCCTGTTCGAGCCGATCGCAGAGCATATCGCCGCCGGCAAGCCGGTGTTCGGCACCTGCGCTGGCATGATCCTGCTGGCCCGCAAGCTCGATAACGATGACAACGTCTACTTCGGCGCGCTTGACGCCGTCGTGCGGCGCAACGCGTACGGTCGCCAGCTCGGCTCGTTCGCCGCCACCGCCGATTTCGGCTCCGCTTCCGGCGAATCCGCCGTTGTGGTCGGGCCGGGGGAGCGCGTGCCGCGGGACTCCCCATCCGGCGTCGTGCTCAAGGACTTCCCGCTCGTGTTCATCCGCGGGCCGTTCGTGGCTGAGGTCGGCCCCGCCGCCACCGTCGAAACGTCGGTGGACGGCAACGTGGTCGGACTCCGCCAAGGCAACATCCTTGCCACCGCGTTCCATCCCGAACTCACCGAAGACACCCGCATCCACGAGCTGTTCCTGGGCCTGTAATCCGTGGTCTGTGGTCCGTTGCTTTCCAATCCCAGCCAATACTGGGGAATCCATCGGAAAAACAATCCCCAGTAATACACCGACTTGTCCACAACGTTTTTTCGGGACACGCGGCCGGCGACCGCGACGCCAGCTGACGCCACGGGCGCCGCGGAACGGCCATGCACGGAAGCGGCCGTTGACGGAGTGACATCGGGAAACGCCGAATCTCGCAACATATTAAGCGATTCAGCTCTAGCGACACCGCATAACGATTTGACTTATTGGTACAGCCGTGTACCATATGAATTACTGATACACGGCTGTACCAGTGAGAAACAAAGGCCGACGAAGGCGGCCGAACTCAATGGACACCGGAAGCATCGCGAAGCTGGCGATTGTCGGTTTAGCTGATGATACACCGATGTACCAAAAGAGGGAGGAAGTCTGAGGAACCCAGACAAGGAAAGTCTGGAAGCCGGGAACGCCGTCAAGAACAAGGCGGCCGCACCAGAGACTCAGGAGAGAAACGTCCGGCACGGATGAACACCATCTAGCCAATGTTTCGAAGCCGGTCGGCACCTGAAGGAGGAAACATGCGCACCACACAGAAGGCTCTCGCGGCATTGACCGCAGCTGCGACCCTCATCGGTCTGGCGGCCTGCGGCGGCGGATCCGACAACGCCAGCAAGGGCAGCACGGGAGACGCCAACAAAGCCGAGATCGTGTTCTGGGGCTGGGACACCGGCCACACTATGACCAACCTGATCAAAGATTTCCAGAAGGCCAACCCCGGCATCACCGTGAAATTCAACAACACCGGTACCGCCTCCGACACCCAGACCGCACTGAGCAACGCCATCGCCGCAGGCAAGGGCGCCCCGGACGTAGTGATGCTTGAAGATCCGACCGTCACCCAGTTCGCCGTCACCGGTGACCTCGCCGACCTGAGCCAGTTCGGTGCGGACAAGATTGCCGACGACTTCTCCGCAGGCCCGTGGAACAAGCTGCAGTACAACAACAAGCCTTACGCGCTGCCGATTGATTCCGGCCCTGAAATGTTCTTCTACAACGACGCGGTCTTCAAGAAGGCCGGCGTCGATGGTACCAAGATCAAGACCTGGGACGACTACTATGAGGCCGCCAAGAAGGTCAAGGCCGCTGGCTCCTACATGACCAACAACTCTGGCTCCTCCATGGAATACCAGCCCTTCACCGCGCAGGCTTGGCAGGCCGGCGCCCAGCCGTGGAAGGTCGACGGGGAGAAGATTACCATCGACATGACCAACGATGCCGGCATGAAGAAGTACATCGACTTCCAGCAGAAACTCATCGACGAGGACCTTATCGACACTAAGACCGCCAACTGGTCCGACGACTGGAACCGCGAGCTCAACGACGGCACCATCGCCTCTCTCACCATCGGCGGCTGGATGCCGGTCAACCTCATGAACGGCGCTCCGGACCAGGCCGGCAACTGGCGTGTGGCCCAGCTCCCGCAGTGGAACGAGGGCGATGAGGTCTCCGCCGAAGACGGCGGCTCCGCGCTCGCAGTGGTCAGCCAGTCCAAGCAGCAGGCCGCGGCCTACAAGTTCGTCGAATACCTGACCCACGGCGAAGGCGCGCAGACCATGGCCGACACCGGCACCTTCCCAAGTCTCAAGAGTATCCTGACCTCAAAGAGCTTTACCGACCCGAACACCGAAGCCAACAAGAAGGTCAACGACTACTTCGGCGGCCAGAACGTCAACCAGGTCCTGTCCGAAGCGGCCCAGCGCAAGGTCTCCAAGTTCGCCTACCTGCCGTACAACCCGTTCGCGCAGTCCAGCTTCGGCGACCAGATCTCCAAGGCCTACAGCAAGAGCATCACCCTCAAGGAAGTCTTCGCCAACTACGCCAAGGCGCTCGCCGACCATGGCACCCAGCAGGGCTACACCGTCACCAACAAGAGCTGATCGTGGGTATCGCATCCTGAAGCCAACGCCGGCAGGTGATGGCCAACACGGCCTGCAGGCGAACAGTCAGCAAGAACCAAGAGGCATACCAAGGCGGGGAAACGCCTCGGGCGGGTTCCCGCCTTGTCTATGCCCGTAATCGTGCGAAGACAATCGTGTGAAGAAAGAAGAGCAACCATGACTCAAGCAGCAGCAAGCGTCGCGGCGCCGTTGCACACGCCGGCCGACCAGGTGCGCGTCAACAAGCACCACGCGGACTGGCGCGGATGGAAATTCATGTGGCCGTTCGCCCTGGTGTTCGTGTTCGTGTTCATCATCCCGATCATGTACGCGGTCTACATCAGCTTCTTCCAGAAGAAGATGATCGGCGGCACCCAGTTCGTGGGATTCGCGAACTACATACGCCTGTTCCACGACCAGCAGTTCTGGAGCGCGGTCGGCAGGGTCGCGCTGTTCACCGTGGTCCAGGTGCCGATCATGCTGTTCCTCGCCGCGGCGATGGCCCTGGCGTTGGACTCCATGAAGCTGCACGGCGCGAAGTTCTTCCGTATCTCCACGTTCCTGCCGTATGCGGTGCCCGCGGTCGTGTCGACCCTGATCTGGGGGTTCATGTACGGCGCGAAGTACGGTCTGGTGGGTTCGTTCAACGGGTTCTTCGGCACACACCTGGACATGCTCTCGCCGAGCGTGCTGCTCGCGTCGATCGGCAACATCGTGACGTGGGAGTTCACGGGTTACAACATGCTGATCTTCTACAGCTCGCTGTCCACGATCCCGCATTCGCTGTACGAGGCCGCGTCGATCGACGGCGCCTCGGAGTGGCAGATCATCAAGTCCATCAAGCTGCCCGAGCTCAAGGGCTCGCTCGCGATCACGGTGATCTTCTCGATCATCGGCTCGTTCCAGCTGTTCAACGAGCCGAGCATCATGCAGAACATGGTCCCGGGCAACGCGATCAACACGTACTACACGCCGAACATGTACGCGTACAACCTGTCCTTCGCGGGCAACCAGTCGAACTACGCGGCCGCGCTGGCGATTACGATGGCAGTGATCACGATGGCGATCGCGTACGTGGTGCAGATCAACAGCATGAAGGAACAGATGAAGTGAGGCCCCGAGGGGCCGCGTCCCGGTCGGTGGCGCCCGGGACGCAAGGGGAAACGGAAGATTCCATCCGGTAAGGAGCGAAAGATCATGAGCAGCAACAACGCGCAGGCGCAGGCCCGCGAGCATGACAGGGCCGTGCGCAGGGCCGAGAGGGAGCGCGCCAAGAGGATAGCCAGGGACGAGGCCGCGGAACGCAGGCGCGCGGCGAGAAGCGGGTTCGCGAACGTGTCGAACCCGAGGCGCAGCAAGCTGCTGACCCTGGTGTGCGCGGTGTTCGCCGTGTACTGCCTGTTCCCGTTCGTCTACCTCGCGGTCAACGCGACCAAGACCCAGGCGGACTTCACGTCTACGTTCGGTCTGGGCTTCGGCCGCACGTTCGCCCTGTGGGACAACATCAGGACCGTATTCACGTACGACGGTGGCATCTTCGGGCGTTGGCTGCTGAACACGATCCTGTACGTGGTCGTGGGCGCGGGCGGCGCGACCCTGCTCGCGATCCTGGGCGGCTACGGCCTCGCGAAGTTCCGTTTCCCGGGACGCAGGGCCGTGTTCGCAGTCATCATCGGCGCGATCAGCGTGCCGGGCATCGCGCTGGCGGTCCCGCAGTTCCTGCTGTTCGCGAAGCTGAACCTGACGAACACGCCGTGGGCCATGATCATCCCGTCCCTGGTGTCCACGTTCGGCCTGTACCTGATGTGGATCTTCTCGGAGCAGGCCGTGCCGACCGAGCTGCTCGAGGCTGCCCGCGTGGACGGCGCCGGCGAGCTGCGCACGTTCTTCCAGGTGAGCCTGCCCCTGCTCGCGCCCGGCATCGTGACCACGGCCCTGTTCTCGATCGTGGCGACGTGGAACAACTACTTCCTGCCGTTGATCATGCTCAAGGATTCGAACTGGTATCCGCTCACGATCGGTCTGAACCAGTGGAAGGACCAGGCGAGCACCGCGGGCGGCCAGGCGATCCAGAACCTGGTGATCACGGGTTCGTTGATCACGATCGTCCCGCTGGTCATCGCGTTCCTGTGCCTGCAGAAGTACTGGCAGTCCGGTCTCGCCGCAGGCGCAGTCAAGGAGTGATTGCCGATCTGAAAGATATTGAGTGAAATAATTATCCTGCAAAAAGCTGGAAACGAATAATAGAAAAAGGCCTCCGGGGATATCAGCGCGGATATCCCCGGGAATATCCTAGTAAAAATATATACTTTATTTTATAAAAGGATTTTACTAGAGCTTTCGAAGGCAAAGCTGTTGGAATGATGTCCTCAACGTCGTTGGGACGTCATGCGCACACAAAGGAGTAACTCCATGCATCGCACGTTCAAATGGCCGAAACTGCTGACTGCGGACGGCCGTGGCATCGCCTTTGGTGGCGACTACAATCCCGACCAATGGTCGGAAGACGTTTGGGATGACGACATCCGCCTCATGAAGCAGGCCGGCGTCAACACCGTGGCCGTGGCCATTTTCAGCTGGGATCGCATTCAGCCGGAAGAAAACCGTTGGGATTTCGGCTGGCTTGACCGCATCATCGACAAGCTCGGCAAAGCCGGCATCGCGGTCGATCTGGCCTCCGCAACCGCCACCGCGCCGCTGTGGCTGTACGAAAAGCACCCGGAAGTGCTGCCGCAAGACAAATTCGGCCATCCCGTCAACGCGGGATCGCGCCAATCCTGGAGCCCGACAAGCCCGGTGTTCAAGGAATACGCGCTCACCCTGTGCCGCAAACTGGCCGAACGCTACGGCACCAACCCGTACGTCACCGCATGGCATATGGGCAACGAATACGGCTGGAACAACCGTTACGATTACTCCGACAACGCGCTCAATGCCTTCCGCCTGTGGTGCGAACGCAAATACGGTACCATCGAAAACCTCAACAAGGCGTGGGGCACCACCTTCTGGGGTCAGGAAATGAACGGTTTCCACGAAGTGCTCATCCCGCGTTTCATGGGCGCCGACTCCATGGTGAACCCCGGTCAAAAGCTTGATTTCGAGCGTTTCGGCAACGATATGCTGCTCGACTTCTACAAGGCCGAACGCGACGCCATCGCCGAAATCTGCCCCGACAAGCCGTTCACCACGAACTTCATGGTCTCCACCGACCAGTGCTGCATGGACTACGCCGACTGGGCCGAGGAAGTCGATTTCGTGTCGAACGACCATTACTTCCATGAGGGCGAATCGCATATCGACGAACTGTTCTGCTCCGACGCTTTGATGGATTCCCTCGCGCTCGGCAAGCCGTGGTATGTGATGGAACATTCCACTTCGGCCGTGCAGTGGAAGCCGCTCAACGCACGCAAGCGCAAGGGTGAAACCGTGCGTGACTCCATTGCGCATGTGGCCATGGGTGCCGACGCCATCAACTTCTTCCAGTGGCGTGCCTCCGCATTCGGAGCCGAATCCTTCCACTCCGCACTCGTGCCCCACGCAGGCGAAGACACCAAACTGTTCCGCCAAGTGTGCGAACTGGGCGCAGCGCTGAAAACCCTCGGCGACGCTGGCGTGCAGGGTACCGAACTGGAACAGTCCGATACGGCGATCCTGTTCAGCGCGGAATCTGAATGGGCCACGCGCTCCGAAACCCTGCCAAGCATGAAACTTAACCATTGGCATGACGTACGCGACTGGTACCGCGCGTTCCTCGATGCAGGCACTCGCGCCGACATTGTGCCGCTGAAATACGATTGGAGCGCATACAAGACCGTCGTACTGCCGACCGTGATCATGCTCAGCGCCGAAGATACGCAGCGTTTGGCCGATTTCGCAGCCGCAGGCGGCCGTGTGGTCATCGGCTACGCAACCGGACTGATTGACGAGAACTTCCACACTTGGCTCGGCGGATACCCGGGAGCTGGCGATGGCCTACTGCGTGAAATGCTGGGCGTTCGCGGCGAGGAATTCAACATTCTCGGCGCCGAAGCCGAAGGCGAGCCCACTGAGATTCGTTTGAGCTCCGGAGCGGTCACCCGCCTGTGGCAAAACGACGTGAACGTCGACGGTGAGCACACGCAAGTGCTGGCCACCTACGAAGGTGAGGAAGCCGACGAATGGGAGCTCGACGGCACTGCCGCAATCACCCGCAATCCGTACGGTTCCGGCGAAACATACTTCGTCGGCTGCGATCTCAACGTCGCCGATCTTACGGAATTCGTGCGCGAGAATATCGTGGAAGATTCCGCAAATGTCGCCAATCCGACCGATTCCGACGTACTGCACACCGTGCGCAAGTCCGCCGACGTAACCTTCGATTTCTATCTGCCGCGCGGCAAGAAAGAAATCGCATTGCAGGGCATTGAAGGCGAACCAATCTACCTGTTCCAAGCGGAAGCAGAGGAACAGACGGGCAGCTACACCGTGCATCGCAACGGCGTACTCGTCGTAAAGCGCGCATAATTCCGCATAATTTCGCGTAATTTCGCGCAATTGATTGCGTAACACAACAATCTCACACAACCTGAGCCCGCCATTCTGAAACTCAAGAATGGCGGGCTTGCCATAACTGGTAAACTTTTTACCGGCATATTCAACAATCACGGAGACGAACATGGGCGAGTCAAAGCCGGAGCCGAAGCCGGACAAAAAACGCGTCACCCTACGAGACGTGGCCGAAGAGGCAGGCGTTTCACTCAAAACCGCATCCAACGTGATCAACCATTCCGGCCGTATGACCGACTCCACGCGAGAAAAAGTCCAGGAAGTCATCGACCGACTCGGATACCGCGTGAACGTGTCCGCGCGCAATCTCAACCGCGGCAAAACCGGTTTCATCACACTCGCCGTACCAACATTGACCGCCCCATACCTGTCGGAGCTCGCCAACCGCGTAATCGACGCGGCCCGCGGCTACGGCTACTCCGTATACGTCACCACCTACGCCGAAGGATCCGCACAAGGAGCGCAATCACTCCTGCGCAACTTCAACACCACCGTCTCGGACGGCATGATCCTGTCGATCTCCGAAGTCGAAAACCTTGAAGCGGCGGACTTGGATGTGGACTATCCGCTCGTATGCGTGGGCGCGCGTTCCACACACGGCAAAGCCGACCACGTTACCCCCGACGATATTCAGGAAGCCCGACTCGCAGCCGAATACCTGTTCGACCATGGCGCAACCCGGCTCGCGGTGGTCGGATCGCGAACCGAACCGGAGCATATCGATTCCGTGCGTGACGCAGTGGAAGGCAATGCGCAACTGCGACTTCGCGGCGTGCTCGAAGCGTGCGCCGCGCGGGGAGCGGCATTCGATTCCCGACTGGTAATGAGCACTGGGCAGGATTGGACGATCGGTTCCGGCGCTCGCATTACGCAGCAGCTTATTGATTCCGGGATTCCATTCGACGGTATTGTGGCGTTCAACGACCAGCTTGCGTTGGGTGCGCTGTTCACTTTGGCTGCGAACGGCATTTCCGTGCCTGAACAGATGCAGGTGATCGGCTTCGACAATATTGAAGAAGCCGCATATTTCCAGCCTCCGCTGACCACCATGGATTCTTGTCTCGACTGGATTGCGCCGACTGCGGTCAGCCGCATTCTCGACCGGATCGACGGCACGCGTGTGCTGGAGCCGAGTTACATCACCACCCAGTCGCACGTGATCGCCCGCGCCACCACGCGCGTGTAGCTCGCCGTTGGTTTCGTGCCGTCGCCCTTCGAGCCATCGGTTTCGTACCGTTGTCCTTCGTGCCGTTGATTTCGCACTATCGCCCTTTGTGCTGTTGATTTCGTATCGTTGGCTTCGCGACGCAGCTCGCGATGTTTGTGCAGTTTCCCTGCCAAATGCCTTTTTAGGGGTATCTGTTCTTGATTTTCATTCCCGTATTGCCGGTTTGGCAGGTTTTTCCGTCTGCGCAACTCCGATTTCAGGGCCAATTCCGGACTTGTGCAGACGCAAAATCAGACTTATGCAGACACGGAACTGAGGTTGTGCAGACCCGAATCAACCTCGGTGTTCCGGCAATTCCTGCGCGGGCAGCTGCGCCGGTCGACTGTGCGGACACCGAAATGGGACCCACATCAGGAACGACCGGAGAGCGTGAGAATTACAAGAATCACGTTAAGTGCGACAATCAGCGAAACAACTACCATATTGATCGCGAATTTCACCGGACCATCCACATAATCGCCCATTAAAGAACGGTCGTGCGTGTATTTCATCAGCGGAATAATCGCAAATGGAATGCCGATCGACAGCACAACTTGCCCTATGATCAGCGCTTCCGTCGGATTCTTAGCAAACCACAACACCACCAACGCCGGTACGAGCGTCACCACGCGGCATGCCCACATCGGCGCTTTGATCCGCAGCAGTCCATGCATGATTTCGGCGCCCGCATATGTGCCGACCGACGTGGAACTCAGGCTGGAAGCCAGCAATCCGACCGAGAAAATCGTGCCGATCACCGGACCTAGCACATGCTGAATGGCCTGTTGCGCACCCTCGATCGTATCCGTGCCGGTCATGCCATGCAATGAATTCGCCGCAAGAATCAATAGTGCAAGATTCACCGATCCAGCAAGTAATAATGCCCAGAACACGTCTATTTTGCTTCCGTGTAGCAGGGTCTTTACGCTCGGTTTGGGCTCTCCTGGCACGTAATGGTCGTTCACCAGCGTGGAATGCAGGTAAATCGCGTGCGGCATCACCGTGGCGCCCAGCATGGAAGTTGCCATCAATACCGTTTCGGTTCCTTTGAAATGCGGAACAAGACCTTGCAAAACTTGCGCAGGATTTGGTGGATCAATAAAAAGGCCTGCAATAAATCCAAAAGTAATCACCAGCAGCAATGCAATAATCAGCTTTTCAAAAATATGATGCGTGGCACTCTTTTGAAAAATAAGCAAGACCGTAGAAATAATGCCGATTATGCACCCACCAATAAAAAGCGGAAGTCCAAATAATAATTTCAGTGCGATTGCGCCGCCAATTACTTCCGCAAGATCAGTCGCTATTGCAATGACTTCCGCTTGCATGAAAAACATGAATCGACCGCCGTCGCCAAGTCGTTCTCCCAGGATTTCGGGAAGACTTTTTCCGGTGACGATACCAAGTTTTGCGGACTGATATTGAATGAGCACGCTCATACAATTGGCGAGTACCAGCACCCACACCAGCAGATATCCGTACCTCGCGCCGGATGTGATATTCGCCGCCACATTGCCGGGATCCACGTAGGCGACGGCCGCCACAAAAGCAGGTCCAAGCATGCCGGCAAGCGCGTGCCCGTGGCGGGAAGAGAAATCGTGATTCGCCCGTGCCGTTTCCCAGCATTCCACGCCATCCGTCGCACCCGCATTGACCATGCCTCCCATGCCGTCCATATCGTTCGCGTTGTCTGTACTGTTCATGTTCGTCGCCCTCTTATCCGAGCAATGTTATAGCGCACGAGACTGCGCGGTTATGTTACGTACGCGCATATCATCTGTCGGCATATGCGCGACTCATGCAACGGCGCGTCCGAACCGTTCCAAGACGCAATGCGAGGCATGTGCCACGAAATATGGCCGAATTGCGGCGACCTGCGGCTAAGCTGGAACAAGCATAAGAACGGTTGAGAATAATCGCCTGAAACACAGCCTTCGAAAGGACAACGCATGGCAACTTTCCATACCCCCATGGTCACATTGAACGACGGCAATCTGATTCCGCAAATCGGCTTGGGCGTGCTGCGTATCGACGATGAGGGCGTTACCTCCGTAGTGGAGAGTGCGCTGGAAGCCGGCTACCGTCATATCGACGGCGCGGCGGGGTACAACAATGAGGCCGGCGTGGGTCGCGCGCTGAACAATGCGGGATTCACGGAAGGTGAGCAGCGCAAAAACCTGTGGGTTACGACGAAACTGCGCGATTCCGAGCAGGGGTATGACAGCGCACGCAAGGCGTTCGACCGCCAGCTTGGCTTGCTGCAGCTCGATTATGTCGACATGTACATGCTGCATTGGCCCACCCCGTTCGACTGGCGTTCCAGCGAAACGTGGAAGGCGTTCCAGGAATTCCGCGCGGAGGGGCGCGTGCGCACGCTGGGTGTGTGCAATTTCCTGCCCGAGCATCTCGACCGCTTGCATGAGGAGACCGGCGAATATCCTGCCGTCAACCAGATTGAGCTGCATCCGACCTGGCAGCAGCGCGAGGTCGTGGACTATTGCAAGGCGCACGGCATTGCCGTGGAAGCATATTCGCCGATGGCTCGCGGTGCTGATTTGAACGCCGGAAACGGTGCGATTGAGCGCATCGCAGCGGAGCATGGGGTTACCCCTGCGCAGGTGATTCTGCGTTGGCATATCGAAAATGGCACGATCATCATCCCCAAGTCGGTGCATGCGGATCGGCAGAAGCAGAATCTCGATTTGTTTGGATTCGTGCTCACCCCTGAAGAACATGCCGCGATCGACGCGCTTGACGGTCCGACGCGCGCCGGACATGATCCGATGACGTTCACGTACGCCTGATACTCCGTAATTCCGTAATTTCGTATTATTTTTAATAATTATGCCTCGAAAGAATAATCGTAATTCTTATAATTATCGGAATATTGAACGCGACGTGCGTGATATCCAGCGGGCCGGCAAGCGGTTCAAAAAAAGTTGGATCAACGCCGACGGTCCGCTGGAACGTATTCTTATTTTGCTGGTAGTCGTTGCGGTAATCGGCGTCACTATCGGCATGCTGCTGCCGAAAGTCAATCCGACCGTAGGCGAAATCACCGGCGAGTACACGGCAACCGGCACAGCTGCGGAAACGTTGGAAAAACTTACCGTCGACGACAATCCCAGCAAGGACGGATATGATCGCGATGCGTTCGGATTCCGCGAAACCGATGACGATGGCAACGGTTGCGACGTGCGCGAAGACGTGCTCGCGCGCGATCTGACGGACGTGCAATATAAGAACGGCCGTAGCTGCCAGGTTGCGTCGGGCACGCTTGACGATCCGTATACCGGTCAGACCATCCAATTCGTACGTGGAGTGAAAACGTCTTCGGCGGTGCAGATCGATCATGTGGTCGCGTTGGAAAATGCGTGGCAGTCGGGCGCGAACACGTGGGATCATGCGAAGCTGTACCAATTCGGCAACGACATGTACAATCTGCTGGCCGTGGATGGGCCCGCGAATCAGCAGAAGGGTTCCGCTTCGGCCGCATACTGGCTGCCGACAAACAGTGAATACCGTTGCGATTACGTGGCCCGGCAGATTGGCGTGAAAGACAAGTACGGGCTGACTGTCACTTTGCAGGAAAAGCGGGCGATGCTTTCCGTATTGCACGGTTGCCCAGCGCAGGAATTGCCGGAAAGCTGAAGCTGCTCATTTAGGCGCGGATATTTGCGGGTGCTGGCTGGGAACGGTCGTAGTTGTAGACGGTGAACGTTCCTTTGTTGAATCGTTTGGTTTCGTACAGCGCCAAGTCGGCCTGTGCGACGCATTGGTCGAAATCCACGCTTCCGATCGCGTCTCCATCGGCGCGCCCCGTGCCAAGGCTGGCACCGTCAGCGGCTGCAATGCGGCACACGCCTACGCTGCAATGCACGTCTTGCCCGTGCTGTTCCGAGGTGCGTGCCAACTGTTGGAAGAACATGCCCAGCGTGGTTTCAAGCACCTGTTCGCTGGCGGTGTTGCGAATAAGCGCCAAGAATTCGTCACCGCCATATCGGCAGATAATGTCATCTTGCCGGTAGATGTGCCGAAGTTGGGATGCGACCTCGCGGATCCAGAAATCGCCGACCGTGTGTCCGTATGTGTCGTTGATGGTTTTGAAATCGTCGATGTCGACGAACATCAGCATCGCTTCGTCGTGCGAATCCATGCGGTCGAAATATTTGCGCATGTGTTTCCATCCCGCTTCCTTGTTCAGCAAACCGGTCATGCCGTCATGTTCGGCTTCGTACCGTGCTTTTTCGTAGGCGGCCTGTTGCGAGTGGAATCGCATGTTCATTTCCACGGTGTCCATGACGAACATAATCTGTGTGGAAATCACGATCGCCAAACATTGCAATGAAAAACTGTATGCCAGTGCTTGGTAGATGGTCGCCAATACTGGTAGCACGAAGAACGACATCATGGAAAGGAAAATAATGCGATCAAGATTCTTGCGATATGAGATCAACATGAAGAGGCATAATGCGATTCCCAAGACCGCAATTGCCTGCGAAAGAAGATAGAAATTACCGCGATGGTAAAGATTGTGGTCATCGAAATAGTAGAAAAGACCAGTGAATTGTGTGATGATAAGTAAGAGAATTCCAATTACGGATAATGCGTAGACAGCACGCAATGCGGCTGGTTTGCGATGCTGATGTTTGCTCACTGTCAACCAAACATAGGTTGCGAAGAAACTCATGAAAATATAGTTGATGCAGAATACTGAGAAATTGCTTATGCGAACCATATAGTATGCGGTTTCGTCTGCATCTACGCGAAAATACCAGCTGAGCGCGTCGGTTCCAAGAAGAAGCATGCAGGCGATCTGCATGAGTATTTTGATGCGAGTTCGTCTGGTTTTGTGTGGGGTTGCAATGAAAATTCCGCATGCGCAAATCAGGCATATGAAAATACCCCACAACTCCATGCAGATGTGGAACATGGCCCTGACTGTCATTATCCTCCCCCCCCCCCCCTCGACGCTGCCTGCGTCGAAAACTTGCCTACCTCTTTCGTGTGCCATGATACCTCTAAATAGGGGAGCGTTACCCCGAAATGACAAAAACAGGAATCCGCAGGCGAATATCCATGCCTCTGTCATACGGGCTATCATATAGTTTGTGCGTTTGAATGTGGAGAAGGTGATTGATGTCAGCGAAGCGGAGCATGTCCCGAGCGCTTACTCGAGAGGAATCGTATCAGGACGGTCATTTAACGCGCACGGCGTTTATTTCCATTGCGATTCTTACATTTATTACGTTCGTCGGTAATTTCACGCAATTGCAGTTGAGCGCCGCGTTGCCGACGATCGTCAGTGATTTTGGTATTTCCGTTACGACCGGTCAGTGGCTGACGTCGATTTTCCAGCTGGTCATGGGCGTGATGGTGCCGCTTACGGCATACCTTACGAGACGTTTTTCGACGCGCGAAATCGTGCTTGTTTCCATGGTTGTGTTCACGATCGGTTCACTGTTCGCTTGGCTTGGTCCAACTTTTTTGATGGTGCTGATCGGGCGTTTGCTTGAGGCGGTTGGCACGGGTGTGATGTGGCCGGTGTTGCAGATCACGGTGTTTTCGATTTATCCGCTGTCTCGCCGTGGTTTCGCAATGGGTACGGTTGGCATGGCGATGAGCGTGGCTCCGGCGATCGGCCCGACGCTTGGCGGTGTGCAGACGGACTTGAACGGTTGGCGTTCAATTTTCCTCACGTTGACCATTATCGGCGTGATTTCGCTGCTTCTTGCCTATTTTGGATTGCATAATTTCGGTGAGAACGATAAAACCGCGAAGGCTGACTTTTTTTCCGTTGGACTGTCTATTTTCGGTTTCGGCGGGCTAATGTTCGGCTTTACGAATATTGAATCGTATTCGTTTGTAAATCCTATGGTTTGGCTGCCAATGGTGATTGGCGTTGTGGGAATTATTTGGTTTGTGCTCCGCCAGATTCATGGCGCGCGCAGGCAGATTGAAAATCCTGAAGCGCAGCCGCCACTGTTGAATTTGAGCGTGTTGAAGAATCGTAGTTTTACTGTTGGCACGATCACGGCCGCGCTCTCGTTCTTCGCGTTCAGTTCGATTATGGTGATCATGCCCCTGTACATTCAGGATTGCCGTGGCTATTCTGCTGCGATTAGCGGCCTAGTGATGCTTCCGGGTGCTTTGGGCCAGTGCATTTCGCAGTTTTTCGGTGGTAAGGTGCTTGACCGTTTCGGCGCACGTCCGGTGGCGTTGATAGGCACGATTACCTTGTGTTTCGGCACGGTCATGATGAGTTTGATTTCCATGACTTCGTGGATTTGGTGGGTGTCGATTTGGCAGTTTGTGCGCCAGATCGGCATGGGTTTCGTGTTGATGCCGATCACCACATGGTCACTGAATTGTTTGGAACCGGAAGAGGTGAGCGCCGGATCCGCGGTGACGAATACGGTTCGTCAGATTGCGGGCGCGATTGGCGCTCCGGTGTTGGTGATTTTGATGGAGACGTTCACGTCTCTTCGTTGGACTGCGCTTGGTGGCACAAAAGCCGTGTATGCGGCTGCCAACGTGTTCGGCATTCAGTGGGCGCTTCGTATCAGTGCAGCAATCTGCTTCGTGATGGTGCTGATGGTGTTCTTCGGCGTGCGCGGCCAGGGTGCCGGTTCCACGCATGAAACCGTGCAACGCGCCCTCAACCGTAGGCGTGCCGCCTGACCGTGCATGCTGCGACGGCTACTCCTCTTCGTTGGGCTTGTATTCCACTACGCTGAGGGCCACCACGCCTGCGCTGGTGTGCACGAACACATTGGCGCTCCCGCCTACGGCTTCCAAGCCTTCCACCAAGTGTGAGATCGGCTCGGAATCGAGCACTGGCAGCACTTGCGCCACGCCGTCTGCGTCGGTGACGGTGAGCGTATCGTCCAAATATCCGGAGGCGAGCGTTTCGTCGATGGCGCTTTCGAATTCGGCCAGCTTGCTGATTTCCTCTTCGGCGGCCTTGTTTGCGGCCACTTCCACAGCTTGCGCCACTTCTTCTCGCATTGCTTCTTCGCTCATGACTACCTCTTTTTGCTAAGCGCCGTTTTGCAACCTATAGACTATCGGATGAACGTATCAGAACGATTCCAAATGCCGGAAAGTGTCCATATAGTGGCACTTTTGTGAAAGCGTCACCCTCAATGCGCGCGGGAAACATATGCGGGGATGAACGCGGGTAGCGTTCACGAGAAGAGATGTTGTGAGAGATGTTGTGAAAAACGATGCGTAAGACTATCGGTTGCAACATGTGATTGCATACGATTGCGGATTGCGCGGAACAGGAAGTGAAACGGGAAGATGGAATGGGAAAGGAGTGCGCATGACTCGACTTGGCGATGTCCAACGAAGTGAGACGCGTCGTGAAACGCGCACTTCACTGCTTACGGCGTTGCTGTGGTTCGCATCCGCCGTCATCGTGTTCGCGATGCTTCTGCGCATGCTACCGAACAGTCTCGATGGTAAACGCTACGTGCCTCTGATCGTCGCGCTCATGCCTTGGCTTGGCTTGCTTTCCGTAATTATCGCAGTTTGTGCAACAGTTTTTCGTACTGTTGGCAAACGAAAACTTTTGATCGCGTTGAGCGTATTGTGCGTGATCATCCAGATTATCTGGCATTGGGGGTATGCCGTTCCGACCAATGATCGTGCCATACAACCTTCTGCAACAGTGCGTGTCATGACGTTCAATACGAAGCAAGGTTGTGCCGATGCGCAGCAAATCGTGCGAACAATCCAAAGCGAGCATGTTGAAATTCTTGCAATGCAGGAAGTTCCATCAGGATTATTAGATCGGTTGCATGATGCTGGAATTGAGGATTATCTTCCGTATTCCGTTTCCGCGCAACTCACTTGGCACGACAATGGCGGTGTGAACGTACTGTACAGTGCGCATCCTCTGCAGGAAACAACGCAGGATCTCATTCCTATTGAATCCAGTAGTATTCCTGCCGCGACGGTTGATTTCAATGGCAGAAAAGTACGATTTGGGTCGGTTCATCCGTTTTCTCCACGACCAAGCAATCAGGGATTATGGAATAAAAGTTTGGATTCCATAGCGCAATTACAGCATTACGATAATGGGGAATTGTATGTGCTGATGGGGGATTTTAATTCCACGTGGGATCATGCAAGCTTCAGATATTTGTTGGGCGATCGCTTTACGGATGCGGGGGAGAGTGCCGGCGAGGGATTGCATATGACGTATCCTTCGGTATTCCCTATCGCTGAAATCGACCATATCATCTACGACAAGGGTGTGTACGCCAGAAATTTGGAAACCAAGCGGATTCAAGGTTCCGACCACAAGGCATTATTGGCGACGTTGGAACTTCAGTAACCCCGTTTTTGCTCCGTAGGTTTCATCGACTCCCCCTACTATTACACTGGGGAATCCGAAGTGCTTGCAAACAATTAGGGAGCGAAACGGAATATGAACGGCGCGTCTGATCAGCCTGAAGAATTCGGCGTCCAGCCTGAGCAAGGCCGTCAGGAGGAGCCGCAGTCTAATGCCGATTCAACCTCCGACGCAACCGCAACCTCCGACGCAACCGCCAGTCCAGAAGATTCCACTTCCAGCGCCCCGCATTCCCGCCGCGTGCGCCGCCGTATGAGCGCCGAGCATATTCGCCAAATCAAGCGCAAACGTCGCCGTCGCAAGATCCTAATCGGCGTACTCGTGATAGTCGCAGCCCTCGCCGTTTTCGCCGGCGCATTCGTATGGTCTGCGCTGCACGTGAAAAACGAGCTGCAGCAGGCGGTGTCGAGTGCTCAAGGCTTGCAGCAGACCATCTCCGAAGCGGACACGTCCAAGCTTGAGAAGCAGACAACCGCGTTCTCCGATCACGTAAGCAAGGCCTACAAGCAAACCTCTTCGCCGCTGTGGCAGGTGGCGTCGGTCGTGCCGTATGTGGGCAATGACATTTCCGCCGTACGCACCACGGTGGCCGCCATGGAGAATATTTCGTCGCAGGCGTTGCCGCAACTGGTGAAAGTCGCCGAAAATGTTGATCTGAACAGTATTCACGTGGAAAACGGCACGATCGAAATTTCCGGATTGGAAGCGTTTCAGCAGCCGCTCCAAATCGCGGACGATACGATCGACAAGGCCACGCGGGAAGTGAAAACCGTGAAAACCCCGCATATCGCGCAGATCGCGGACGCCCTGAAAACCGCGGAAACGTATTGCGAAAAACTTGACAGCATGGTGCATTCCTTGAATTCCATCGTGCAGGTGCTGCCCAGCATGTTGGGCACGGAAAGCCATGCGAATGATGCTCCGCGCAATTATTTGATTCTTGCGCAAACGAATGCGGAGGCGCGTCCGTCCGGCGGCCTTACGGGATCGCTCGGCCTGGTCACGGTGCAGGATGGTCACGTGAGCTTGCAGCCGTTCGTTTCCGATTCGGAAATTCAGAATGCCGACGAGCCGGTTGTGGATTTGACCGCCGAGGAACGTTTGCTGTTCACCGACAAGCTTGGCAAGGATATTCGCGACGTGAATTTCACGCCTGATTTTCCGCGCACCGGCGAGATTGTGAGCGCCATGTGGGCTCGCCAGTATGGCGTTGCGGTTGATGGTGTGATCGCCATTGATCCGCTGTTCCTGCAGAACATGCTGGCGGTGACCGGTGGCGTTGCCATGCCTGACGGTTCGACGTTGGATGGCACTAATACCGCCCAAACGTTGCTGCATGACGTGTATGCGCGCATGGCTCCGCAGGAGACGGACGAGTATTTCGCGGTTGCCGCGCAGGCCGCGTTCGACCATATCATGCAGAATGCGGGCGATTTCAAATCGTATGTCAAGGCGCTTTCCACGTCTGTTGAGCAGGGACACGTGATGGTGTGGAGCGCGCATGAGGATGAGCAGAATCTGATTGCCGATTCCGCTATTTCCGGCAAATTGATTACGGAAGGTGCGAAACCGCAGGTCGGCGTGTATATTTCCGACGAAACCGAGTCGAAAATGGACTGGTATTTGCATCGCGAAGTGACCACTGAATTCCAGAAGGTCGCGCGAAACGGCGCGAACCAGTATACGGTGCATATCAAGTTGCAGAACACCATAACGGCGGAAGAAGCGGCTTCCGAAGCTGACTATGTGACCGGTGCCGGAAATATCGTTCCGAAAGGCCAGATCAAGACGGCATTGTTCATTTACGCGCCTGCGAACGGTCGTTTGGTGGATTGGGAATTTCAGAATGCCGACGATTACAAGGGTGTGACTTTGCACGATGGCCTGACCGTGGGCGTGGGCGATGTGACCTTGCAGCCCGGCGAATCCTATGAGATCACCGTGCATGTGCAGTCCGCCCCGGATACGGATGAGCCGCTCACCCTCCGCCAGACCCCGCTGATTGAAGGCCGCTAGACAGTTCCGTAGGTAACCTAAGCAGCTAAGCAAGCGGCTCTAGACAAGCCATCTTGCAACAGGGGAGTATGGGGGAATATGTGGGTATATGCGCATGTAGCCTCACGTTCACGGAACGGACGTCAACTTTTCATCCGTTCTTGCCGCGCGTTTCGCGGTATCGCGTCAAAAGCAAGTTTCCAATAGTCATTTAACTGCAAAAGCGAGTTGGAAATCTACTCTGTTAACAGGGCTTATGATACTATCTCTTCATGGAGGGAAGCCCCCTTCTTTTCGGGTGGGGGTAGTTAGTAGAGGGAGGAGTCATGCAAGGCGGTTTCCGCAGCTCTGAGCAGGGTTCGGATCAAGTAGTGAGAACCCAGGAAATCCATATCGTCTCTTCTAACTCTCGTCACCAGGATCAGAAGCAGGAGCGACATCAGTCTCAAGACAACAGCCCTCAGTTTGAGCCGATGATGTTTTCGAACACGCCATTTTCCGTTGGTGAAGATGGAAAGCGCAAGGGCAGGCGGAATCAGGTTGTGCCCGCATGGCGTTATTCTTTTGTCGTCTGCTTGGTGATGGTCGATCTTGCGGTCATGCTGATTTCGCTATCCATCAGTCTTTGGGCCAACGATGCCGCATATAATGCCATCAATGGGGCCATGCCGTTCTGGCTGTTCCTCATCTGCTTCAGCCTCATCTGGGTGTTGAGCCTCACCTTTGCCGGAACGTATCATCGCCATGTGATGGCGGAAGGCTACGAGCTGTATGCGAAAATCATCAACGCGTCGCTGCTCACCATCATCACTTACTGCTCGCTTGCTTTTATTTTCAATCTTTCCTTGCCGAGAACCGCGCTTATCGTCGCCCCGATCATTGCATTCTTCCTAGAAGTCATCGCCCGTTGGCAGATGCGTCAGTGGCAGCATCGCAGCCGTCAGAAGGGCGCCTGTAAGTATAAGACCGTGGTGATTGGTTCTTCCGACGGTATCAATTGTGCGTTGCGCACCATGCGGGACTACTCCAATTGGGGGTATTCGCCGATTGCCGTGTGTCCGATCGAAGCTGACGACAATGAGAAAGACGCTTATGTGGTCACGTCGTTCGAGCCTGATCCTTCCATTGAAGGTGCTGACAAGCTGAAGGTGATTCCGTTCAATGCCGCTTTCCCGCGTACGTGCGAAAGCTTGGGTGCGCAGGAAGTGTATGTTGCCGACGTGCTGTCCCGCGATTCCGAAATGCTGCATGGCATTTCCCTTGCGGTCGAGTCGCTTGGCATGGAGCTTGCGTTGGCTGTTTCCTTGGCTGACGTGAGCGGCCACCGCCTGTACTTGCGTAATACGGCCGAACAGCCGGTATTGCTGGCAAGTTTGCCGCAGTATACGAATACGACGTACGTGATTAAACGCCTGCTGGATATCGTCGGTTCGGCTTTCGCGCTGCTGATTTCCTCGCCGCTGATGCTGGGCACGGCGATTGCCATCAAGCTTGATGACGGTGGTCCGATTTTCTTCTCGCAGCAGCGTATCGGTTTGCATGGCAAGCCATTTACCATGTATAAATTCCGTTCCATGGTCACCAATGCGGAAGAATTGAAGAAGAAGCTTGCCGAAGAAAATGGACAGACCGATCGTTTCATCTTCAAAATGAAGGATGATCCGAGAATTACGAAGGTCGGTCGTTTTATTCGTAAGACTTCGTTGGATGAATTCCCACAGTTCTTCAACGTTTTGAAGGGCGACATGTCTTTGGTTGGTCCTCGCCCGGCATTGCCGGAAGAGGTTGCCCGCTACGGTTCCCTTTATTCCACGCGACTGCTGGTTAAGCCTGGTATTACCGGTCCGTGGCAAGTTTCCGGCCGTTCGGATCTTTCGCAGGAGCAGAGCGAATATTTGGACGTTTCCTATATCGAAAATTGGTCTATTGCAGGCGATCTTGCGATTCTCGCAAAAACCGTGCTCGTGGTCTTCCGCGGCACCGGATCTTACTAAATTCCGCAGTACTTTTCGCACGAATCGTCGTGCAAATCAGAGCGCTCCCTCCCGGAGCGCTCTTTTGCTTTCCCACGTGGTGCAGATGGGAAATGTGTTTTTGTGTGGTTGCGACCTCGCTTGTTTGATTGTGGGCTCGCTTGTTTCTTGATGGGAAACAATTATTCGTCATATGTATATTTTTGCAGTTATTGGGATACGTTTATTCGTGTGAGGAATATTGTGATACTCATGTGAAACAGTTTTAACTTATGTGATGAGGTCCACTATAACTAAAGATTGTCTTTTGATATATCTCATATGAGATTTGGATTTTCAAAATAGGTAATTTGCTTTCCTTTGCGCATTGTGAGATAATTAATGCAACGTGGCGCCATGATTTCTGTAACGTTATCCCTCACAGCTGAGGGTGGTCCCACGCACTTCGGTGCGGATTGAAATATGCAACAGAACCTATAAAAGGAAATAATCATGCGTAGTCATGAGAAGCGGGTGAATGTGTGCCCGCGAACGCAAGGTAAGTATTTGGTTTCGGTGGTGCTGACCGCTGTTTTCGCGATCGCGTCGCTGTTTGGAACGCTGCTGTTCTCTGCAGATGCAGTTGCCGATGCCGCCGAATCTCAGGCGGTCGCGCAAGTGGGCAACGCAACCTACGCGAGCGTACAGGAGGCGATCGGCCATACGTCGATGAAGAACGCGACGGTCACATTGCTGACTGACGTTGCGGAAAGCGTTACGATTACGCCTCCGAAAGGCATGCGAAACGTAACGTTTGACCTGAACGGGCATGTGCTGCAAGCCGATGGATCCGCTGCGATCACTGTGCCTGCAAACATGCAGCTCACCATTACTGGACCGGGAACGGTTGCGGGCGGAACACAGCCTGCGGTCGATTGCCGTGGCGCACTACACGTGAAGAGCGGCACATTCACCTCGGACGCAACGCTGATGCGGTTCGCCGAAACGGATGAGACTTCCGCGCAAGGCAGTTTTTCGGATGGAACGTTCATCGCGCCGACGCTATTCAACCTGCTGGATGACGCTAAAAACCTTGGCTATGTTACCGTTCGTGGCGGCGAATACCGGGGTATGATTCCAGCTGGACTGAACACGCTCGCCTTGTTGAGCGGCTCGTTCTCCGACTCGTCGAATCTTGCGCCGTACTTGGCTGACTCGCTTGGGCTGATTCCAGATGGCACTAGCGGTGACGGTACGGGCGACGGAATGCTTCATATCGGCGATCTGGCGATCTCCAGCAAACAGGCCTCGGTGGAATTGGACCCAGTGGACGGACTCCAACGGTTGAGCGCCGATGACCTACTAAAGCTGACGGAAACACAACTGAACGGCATCGCCGACTATCTTCTTGTGGTGGATAGTGACCAGTTGCAGGCGTTGAACGATCAGATCGATCGCACAATGCAGTCGATGGAGAAGAGGAAAGCCTTCGAAACCGTGAGCCAGAACATCACCATCACCGCCGTGCGCAATGGTGCGGATGATGTTATAGATGCAAACGCGAGTGGGGGAGCGGGCCCACAGTTGCGCACCTCCGACCATGATGGCATAAGCACTCAAGTGACGGTAACCATCAAAGCCGTCGCCGAGCCAGAAGAACCAGAAGGACCTGGCAAACCCGGCGATTCAGAAAAGCCAGAGAAGCCGGAAATGCCTCGCTCCGGATCCGCAGTGCAGGCGCTTGCCATTATCTCGCTGCTACTGGTGATCGCTTCCGCAATCTGCGCATACGCAACGGTCCATCTGCGGTCGTCGCGTATGCACAACTAGTATTTTCCGTCCTTCTTTGAGCTGTGTGAACGCAAGCGTAAGTAATGCAGGTATGAAACCTTGCTTCCGATCATCGGGACCGATTTTTCAATCCGATGATCGGAAGCAAGGTTCAAGGTCAGCTCCTCGGTCTCAAAGTTTCCAATGGACTAAACACTGGTGGCTTGGTTCCGGGCTTTCTTTGAAGGACGACGTCGTCCATGGCGTACGGGTTCTCGGGTAGGCTCTGTTTTCAGTTCTAATTGCGTTTCTGACAGTTTGCCGGAACCGTACTGTTTGTTGAATTCTATATATTCCGATAGCAACAGTTTGATGGCGGCAAACTGGTCCAGAAGGTAGTCGCAGCCGCTCTGCGGGTCTTTGTACCACGCCGCGTGTTCATCGATTCGTCTCAGCACAGAGGCTGCTTGGTCTTCTGTGTATCGCCTCATTCCAGCACTCTTGACCAAATTGATATGAGATAGAAGGATGCAGGAAAGATCATGTATCAAAGGATCTGATTGCGCAAGATAAAGAGTCTTCTCCCTTACCGGGTTGTCTGTCGCGAGAAAAATAGGCATCAAACTATCCAAGACTTTTGTCTTTTTGATGGTGGCCGCTGGTGGGATAAGAAGACAATTATGATGCGAGGCCGCATTGCGTAAGAGCCTTACTCCGTAGAGCAAAGAATACGTCATATCATAAAACTTGCGATGCTCGAGAAAAGAACTGTAACAACGTATAAGACTGTTCAGAGTGCAAGTCTCCCAGAACAGCCACACTGGTTTTTGATCCAGATACTTATTGATCATTCCTTCCGTATAAACCGATTTTTTGTAATCATCTTCTGGAACAAACGATCTGCCATGTTTGGCATAGTAGAGGTTTTGATCTTTTTCGTAGTCGGCAATTACTTGGTATCCGTCTTCTTGGACTCTTGAAATTAAGTTGTTGAATCGAATGCGCAACGCATGTTCTATATCGCCTGTCATGCGAAGAATCAACATTCTAAGCTTAAAATCGATAGTTGATATATCTTTAAGATAGGCGAAATCCAGCTTGCTGTAGTTGCCTTGTTGATCGCGTTTGAAGTTCTTGTCAAAGGCTTTGATTTTGAAGAAGTAAGTATTGTTTCGTAGGAAAGATTCTGCTTCCGCCTTGGAGCAGAGTTTGCATTCAACACCATGACTTTCTAAAAGATCGCACTGTTCTTTAGTGTTCAAGGCGATCCTATTTTTACTTGCCGATACGTTTGACGCCGATCGCATCGTTTGCGCTCCCTAAGAAAAAAGTGGATAGCCATAACGACTATCCACTTTTGGAGGACCGCTTCACATTCATAAGAATCGGTCGAGTCGCTCCACGTACATGTAAGTGGACAATTTACATGAAGAAATCGTTTTTGACAAATCGACACGCCGTAATGGGTGCTTCTTTACTGCTAAAACCATGCCTGCGCAAGTCACGTTAGTCGGACAAAATCCGAGTTGTGCAGGTGTAAAACGCGTCTTGTGCGGGCGGGCTGTGGGTGTCTGCACAAGTCACGTTTCACACTGCCGGACGGTCAGCCTGACGACTGGTTCACTTTTCAGTTTCGTCGTCGAACGTGATTTCAGCGTCGGCTTCCTGGTAAATCTTGATGTTAGTGTTCATGTCGATTTCTTCCACGATCCAGGGTTCGCTTTGCAGTTGGCATTGCATCTTGAATTCGTCGAAACGGTTACGTCCGTCCATGCCGCGTAACGTCACCACAATGCCGAAACGAAGACCATCTCCTGCGTTCTTTCCGACGTTGCCATTCTTGTCTACTGGAGGGTCGAAGCGTTCGGTTTTGCGGATTTTGAAACCCCAGTAAGGAATTCCGTGCGAAACACGCGGTCGGAAGCTGCGTTTTTCGATATCACTGACATGTTTCACATTGTCCCATTTGCGATACATTTTCCGAGCCGTATCTTCATAGGTTCGAGCGAAAGGATCTCCTTGTATGTTGTTGTCGAGTGAGTCGATACCGCTTGTCTTCATGCGTCCGAAGTGGAAATCAAGCTCGGTGTCGGTGTAATCCACGCCTTGCCTTTTATCGCATTTTGGAAAATAGCAAAGCGTGGCTCTGGCCATGTATGGGTATTTTCCATCTTTCATTGGCACGGGAATGTTGTAGTTGTATGTTTCGAAAGTGTCGATGGTTCCTTCCAAAACGAATCGTATTTCGTTAGAAGGGGTTTCCAGAATGTCTTCAATTCGGGTGGGGACAATACCATATCCAAGCTTGATATTGTCCGCGGAAATTGGCTCCCAGCCGGAAGCTGCGTCGATAATCAGTGCTTTGGCTGCTTCACGAGAAAGATGCATGACGTGGACCAGATATGCTAGTTTTCGTGTGATCCAAGGCGCGGCAAAGGAGGTTCCTCGTGTGGTCGCCACTCCTCCTGGAGACCACACAGCCATATCGCCGTAATTGTCTCCACCAAAGTAGGAGATATCTGGTTTCCGGAAGAAATGTAATACCGGTCCCTCTCTGGTATAGCTTGCGGGCTCTCTGAGTATGGAAGTCGCATTGACCACTAAAGCGTTGACGGAATCTGCCGGGGCGCCGATTCGTTTGGGGGTATCTGGGGAATCTTTAGAAGTCTTATTCGTCCCTGCCACCACGAAGATAACGCCGTATTTCTCTTGAAGTTCATCCAGCATTGCGCCTTCGGGGGATATGGTGTTTTCGAGTGCTTCCTCTGTTGATCCGAGGCATAGGTTCCATACGGTGATGTCTTGATTCGTTTCCACGATGTGCCGTATGGATTTTAGAATGCTGAAAGAGCTATTTTTGCCATTTTTAGCGACCGCAAAATGACGTACGCGAAATCTGCCGCAACCGTCTTCCAGAGCAGGATTCAGGGCAGGGCCGTCCACAATGATGGAATCGACTTCCGTGCCATGCGCATAGTCTTCCGGATCGACCCCCAATTGCGGGTCGATCAGATCATCGTGATACTCAACCCAATCGGCAAAATAAGCGGTTTCATCAAATCGTGTGTCAATGACGCCGACAATCGGCTCGTTATGCGGTGGCGGAACGGAAAGGCCGTATTCGTTTTGAGAGTCTCGTGCATCCTGCGGATTCTGCTTAGTGCTTGTCTCAACTTTCAGATCCAAGATGTTTTTTTGCGCCATGGCAATCAGATATGGCGCAGTTTCAGCCAGCTTGCTGTACTGTTCTGGCAACAGGTTGATGGTTGTCGGATCGAGCAGACTGGTTGAGATCACATTGATGCCAAGGGAATTCAACAGTGACACTGTTTGGCTGGCGTCTCGCCCCGTATCATATAGCGTCACCAAAGCGCGATACTTCGGATTATTTATTACGGACCTCACGTCGAAATGGTCAACGAAATATATGTCGCGAATGAGCTGTGCGAAAGTTGTTTTGCTCAGTCCTGTGCGTTCGTCGATTTTGTCGAGACCCGCTTTGGTAATTGTGGCAAGTTGTTCGTCGTTGATGGAACCGCCATGATGTTCCAGGATCGTTTTGCACGCTTCCAAGTCAGTAAGCGTCGAATCGATAGTGTCCATGGTCACGTAATGCGTGATGACGTGACGCATGCGCGTACCGATTTGGCTGGAACCATGTTCGGATCCGTCATAAGTGCTGAGTTTGCTTTCGATTGGCTCAAAGCGCGCGCCAACTATGGAATCATTAGCCCGCTTCCCATGACCGGAAAGAAGTTGTTTGATCCTGTTACTTTTAGCCACAACCTGCCTGTAGTGCACTTCAACCAGAGGATTGATAATCGGCGGTTGCTCTCTCCAGTAATCACGTACTGTCTGAAGGCTTGCGATTTTCGCTTCCATATCGTTCATATCGACTGATTTGCCTACTGGCAGTGCTGGAGCGCCGGGGCGTTGCGCTCGCCGAGTCTGGAGTTTGCCTTTGAGTACGAGCGTATTATTCATTGCTGGCTTCCTTGATTTCTCGAGCTACGGTGCTGCGGGATATTCCGGTTAGGATTTCAATCTCACGCAAGGTGAAGTTCTGATCATGCAGTGCATGTATGTCTTGGATGGTTTCAGAGCCATTGGGTACCAAGGCGGTGTATAAACGCCGCAAGTAGTCGTTTTCGTCGTCAGGTTTACTGAAAGCGATGGATGAGCGGATAATGTTTTTCATTTCTCCTGGGTAGGGGAGTATGCCTGCGTTGGCGAGGATTTTTTTGAACAGTCGCGTATTTTTCCCGATGAACGAGAACTGTTTCGAATATCCGTTCAGGATGCTTACGGCGATGTCAGAGCGATCTTCGCTCGTGTATCTGCCGAAGTCGATTGTGGCGTCGAACCGGCGGATGAAGGCTTTGTCGAATTTGGAGTACAGGTTTGTGGTGGCGAACAGCATGATTTGCTCTGACAGTTCGTCCATTTGACTGAGCAGCATGGATGTTGCTCGACCCATTTCACGTACGTCTCGGGAGTCGATGCGGTCTAATGCGAGGGCGTCGATTTCGTCGAATAGAACAACCATTTGCTCGGGTTGTGGGAATTGATTGATTTCGTTGAAGAGTTTTGTGATGTTTTTGGCGGTCTGGCCGAGTCTGCTGTCGATGATGGATGCGAAGTCCACTACGTAAAGTTCTCGTTGCAGGAGAGAGGAAATCTGTTTCACGGATTCGGTTTTTCCTGTGCCCGCGGGGCCGTGGAAAAGGAAACGATGTATGCCGATGTTGCGCCCGATGGCATTGAGCACGCCTTGAATGTCGTTTGCGATGGGTTCCGGCAAGGGGAGTGATGTTCGCACAACTGTTCGCTTTGTGAGAAATGTGGAATCGAGTTCTATGCTTGCGGATTGTGGAACGAGGGTGTTCGCGTTTGAGATAAGTGCGAGGATGTATTCGGATAGTTGGGTGTCTCCGGATTCGGCGAATTCCTTGGCGATATTGTATGCTTGGGTGCGAAAAGCGGCGTCGTTGTGCTCCGTGTGATAGCGGATGAGATCCAAAACGTCTTTCTTTTTCATATGTGCCACGCTCCAGTAAAGCCTCGAAGGGTAATACTATCTCCACTATAGCCATCAATATAGACGATATGTGTCTTAGATTGGCGAAACTTGTCTCAAGCTGTTTCGTGTGGTATGGTCTTTGCGGGGCTTCATCCGAAGCCTGGAAACAAAAAGGTTCCGATCTGCTGGAACAGGTCGGAACCTAGGAAAACGAGCCTCTCGAACTCGTAGGTGTCTGCACGACGCTACAAAACTACCGCAATGGTATGTCAAAACGGTTGAGAGGGGCTCCTGACAATGAAAGGAGCTGCAATGGCAGCTGTTTTCAAGCCGGGCGAAGATAATAAACGCCCCGGCGAATATGTGGAAGTTGGTCCCCGCGGTGGGGCGGTGCCGGATGCTCGCGTCGTGCATATAGATGCGGGCGATCGTCTTCCTCCTACACAGGAAGAAGGTCATCGCTGGAGGCGACGTTCCTGAGATACTGAAGGGTTTGTTTTTCGTGCCGCGAATTGCGTTATGAAGAACAAACCTTTTTAGGTGGGGCTGGTGACGTTTTGTTGGACTCGTCGTTGATTCCATCACTACCAATCATGCCACAAGACCGAGCTCGTGTCGACGGTCCATGATGCCCGTGTCCGGACTCCGTCTTGATCCTCCTGTTCCGATACCAGACCATGTACTCGTCCAGCATGCCGATGAATCCGTCTGTCGAGACCCCGGCGAAGCTCCGCTTGCCCGCCATCGCGCCCGGAGGCCACCACTGCCACCATGCGAAGGCCGGCAAGGATAAACACGCCGGGCTCGGAGCGGAGGCGGCCGATGCATTCGCCGCGTCCAAGAGTCGTTACGGGTACCGCGGGATCAAGGCCGCTCTCAGAACCGGCGTCCCGGAGAAGGTGACCGGACGGATCATGGCCGAGGACGGGCCCGTGGCGCATGTTCCCAGACGTCGCGGGCACGGTTCCCACGAGAGCGGGACGAATCCCGCCCCCGGCACCCCGATCACCCGGGACTTCACCGCCGAACGTCCCAACGAGAAGCGGCTGACGGACATCACCGAGATCAAGGCGGCGGATGGCAAGGTGTATCTCTCGCCGGTGATCGACTGCCACGACGGCAAGATAGTCGCCTACACAGCCGGATACGGCCCCAACGTGCAGCCCGCCGACACCATGCCGGAGAAGGCGGCCGCCACGTTGTCCGAGGGCGCGCGTCCTCGGGTGCGTTCCGACCGTGGCCGTCACCATAGGCAGCCTGGATGGCTGGAACTCATGGAGCGGTTCGGGCTGACGAGATCGACGGGTACGAAGGGCCGTTCGCCGGACAACTCGGCCGCGGAGGGTTTCTTCGGCGGGATGAGGGTCGGGTCCATCCGCCCCAGGCGGTGGGAGGAGCACACCCGTGGGGAGGTGCTCGCGTTGATCGACGGGTACACCCACTGGTGCAACCACGATCACATCAAGCAATCGCTTGGTTGGGTGAGCCCGGTAGAATACCGGCTGAGCCATGGATTGGCTACGTGATTAACTCCAAGAAAAACGTCCGCACCCTGCTACCGAGTTATGGGCGTTTTTTGCCTATGGACCACCACATCCAGCGTTGTATGAAAAGGTTCGCGAGGGTCAGCAGCACGAGCGCAAGGGCGGTGGCCGCGAGGCCCGCGAGAAGCTGTGAAAACCACGGTGTGGACGCCACGTTGATGCCGATGACGCGGAAAAGCCCTATTTTCATGAGATTGAGTGTCAATGCGTTCAACGCGTAATAGACGAGGCTGTAGCGGCCGATATAGGCCAGCATCCGGCATGACCCCACCGCGATGCACAGCCAGATGACGGCGAACGTGCCAAGGAATGCCGCCGCGACCGATGCGGTCAGCAGCGCCGGACCATCCGGTATGATTCCGGCCACGGCCGGTACCGCTAACGTCAGGAACACTATGGCCGCGCAAGCTGACGATACGCCCGCTCTTCTGCGCGGAATGGTTTTGAGCCATTCCTTCAGCACGTATCCGACGCACATATAGCCAGCTGCCTTGACTCCGGCCACAATCTGGAAGGGTAGTGCAGGCCATCCGGTCTGGGACGAGACGAATGTCGACAGGATGACGGACGCCATTCCAATAGCGGCAAGCAGCGCCCGTCATCAGTCAGGCTGGTCAGCCCGTACATCAGGCATTCGCCCACGAAGAACGCCATGAGGAACCACAGTCCGTTGCCCATGACGAGCACGTCGAGGAACTGGTGCGCAATACCGTAGTCGTGGCTCGTCTGGAAGGTCGCGCGCATGGATGGTATGAGCAGTATCGCGAACGGTTTGGCGAGGAAGTACAGGGAGAACACGTAATACGGCACCAGCAACGTCTTGGCCTTGCGCGCCAGGAACGCCTTGAACCCGCCCCTCCTACTGAACGTGAGCCCCCCAGTAGGAAGAACAAGGGCATGTGGAACAGGTATATCGCGTCGATGGGCGCGTCCAATGCGGGCAGCCACACGCTTTCGCCGTCACCGTTCCTGAGGTGGCCGAAACTGACCAGTACGATGCCGACACCCTTGGCCACGTCGATCCACTCGACTCGTTTGGAATCACTCATTTCGCATCCTGTTCCGCTAAGTTCCTGAATTTCATGAATGCGCCGAAGCGCACGATAAAGGTCGTGATGTTGGTGCTGGAGAACACCACGCATACCGTCAGCGGTGTGATGTTCCCTGTCAGCCACAGAACCGCGCAGGCCGTAAGATTCACGATCGCGCTGACCATGATCGCCGCGTTAGCCCAGGTCGCCTTCCCGATCGGCGAGAGCGCTGGATAGCCGAACATGAAACTGAAATATCCGAAGAACACGCCGACCATCAGTATCCGCAGGAACCCGCCAGCGCTGGCGTACTGTCCGCCGAGAATCAGCACGCACAACGGCGTCGCCAGCACTTCCACCAGCCCACACGCGAGGAACCAAAGGATGCCGCCCCGCAACACTATGCGGTAGAACAGCCTATAGTCCTTCTTGTTGACCATCGACGGGTAGAGTGCGTCGCCAAGCGGCGGAATCATCTGCTCTCCGGCGGACGACAGCTTGGTCGCGCCGGAGTACAGGCCCATCTCCACGGATTCGGGGCTGTAGCGCATGCCAAGGAAGATGGATCCCAATGATCCGTTGACGCTCACGGATATGCGGGATATGAAGAACCAGAAGCTGTCTTTCAACGCTTCCAGCATTTCCCTCATGGTGGTGCCGGTCGCCTTCAAACCGTCGCGTTTGAGCAGGGAGAACGCCCACAGGAGCGCGATGGTATCAAATACGATCATCGAGACGGGATAGATGATCAGGGTGTCGTCGCCCTTCACGAACAACAGCGTCGCCACCAGGATTCCGGATTTTGCGGACACCGCGCGGATGGTAATGTCCTTCATGCGTTCGATGCCTCTGAAGTAGGCGTCCGGAAGCAGTGCTTTGGCGATCGAGTCCACGAAGAACAGCAGTATGATTACGAAATGGCCGCGGAGCATGTCCACGAACATCGCGCATGCCAGGAACACGGCCGATGCGCCACATGCCAGTAGCAGCTTGGTGCACGTCATCGTCGAGATGGTTCGGGACATTTTGGCCTTGTCGTCGCGATGCACGGAGATGGTCGCGGTGGTCGACAGCTGGAAGCCGTACTCCACCACCATCTGGAATACCAGGCAGAACGACGTCGCGAATCCGATCACGCCGAACTTCCCCACGCTGAGCACGCGCGACAGGTACGGCAGGAGTAATAGTCCGATCAGATAGTTTGAAAACGTGAGCGCGTATAGGAACAACGCGTTCTTAAAAATACGCGAATGTGATTTGTTGTTTGTCACTATCACACTCTCTGTTTTCTGCCGAGACCGTAGCGCCAAAAGATGGCGAGACTGACCGTTAATGTCGGGCTTACAGCCACCAGTAGGGACTTGATTTTCTGCGTAGTGCTGGTCTCCATGGAAAGCGTCTTCAGCGCAGTGCTTCGCGTATAACGCACCAGTTTTTTGTAGAAGTCACGGTTCTCGGAGACCGCTTTAGCTCGGATGAGATGCGTCAGCGCGTATAACGCTGTGGTGAAATACTGGTACTCGACCGCATCGTCAAGTCGTTTGCTTCGCGGTTTGAGTCCTTCTCTGATCATGTCCATGGTTGCGACGGCACCATAGGCTTGCTTGCGTACGTTGGGTTTCTTGGTTGCGGAGGTCTCGTTGTCAACGTTGTATGTGTACACACGTCTCAGACCCATACCCACTTTGCTGGCCTTGGGTACGACCTGCGTATTGAACTGCATGCCTTCACCGGTCAGTGAGTCCAAGCGAAAACGACTGTTTCCGATAAGGGATTTCTTGTACATGCGGTTCCAGACGCCCACGTGAATTCTGTTGTACAACAAGTCGCACAGCATATCCTCAGGAGTGATCGTAGTGATACGGTCTTCCGTAACTTGTTCACGGAAACGCGAAGTGAAGAAGTTACGAGAGATTGCTATGTCACTGTCAGTGCCTTGTATGATTCGTAGCAGATACTCTACGTAATCCGGCTCGATCCAATCATCCGAGTCTACGAATGTGATGTAATCTCCAGAGGCGTGATTTAACCCGGTATTGCGTGCTGCAGATAATCCCATGTTTTTTCCATGATGGAAAACCTTGATTCTAGCGTCCTTTGACGCCAGCTTGTCGGCAATCTTGCCTGAATCGTCTGGAGAACAATCATCCGCAATAATGATCTCAAAGTTCTGATAGGTTTGTTGAAGTATTGAATCGACACACTTCGCGAGATATTCTTCCACGTTATATGCTGGCAAAAGTACAGATACGAGTGGTTCATCGTTCGCTGTCATTGTAGGTCTTTCCTCTCTCCCGGTCGGTCATATTCCATAGCTTTTTGCTAGGCGTCTCTCTGATAATCATTGTTTGTTTGCGAGTACTGCTTGCTGCATGTTGGTGAGGTATTCGTCGACCCTTGTGCGCTCTGCGTCGAGTATTCGTTCGACCTTGGCGAAGTCCACATGTCGATTAATCACGTCGAAGTCGTCATATTCGTCCACATGGCGCTGCTCGGAGTCCACGAGCTTCAGGAACTCGGAAAGTCTTCCGGAATACTGGCCCGGGTAGATGCAAATTGGCTCGGTTCCCATGTTCATGGAGAATGCGGTCGCGTGGAATGAGTCAGTCAGCACGTATTTCGCGTTGTCTACAAGGAAAACGAAATCGAGGATTTCAGGCACTACGAGGCTTTTACCGTTGCGGAATACTTGGTCCACGCGGGTGCAGAATCGGTAGATAGGCAGGCCTGTTCTGCGTGACAGTTCATCCGCGTATCCGTCGAACTCTTTGCTGCGGTTCAGGTTGTAGATAAGGATGTAGTCGCCTTTAACCCGCGGTTTCGTGGCGATGGAACGCCAGAACGATGCCGGCATCGCCAGCGTGGGGTCGACGATTTGCACAGCGTTGTGGTATCCGTACTGATTGTTCAGAATATCAACGCCGCTCTGTTCTCGTACGGAGATCATGTCGAAACGATCAATGTACTTCTTCGACTGGTTGACTTCGTTCTCGTCGAGATGGTTTCGGCCGAAGCTGGACGCATATGCGTACTTGGGTTTTCCGTCAGGGGCAAAGTCTAGATAGAAGCATGGAATAACTCCCTTGTTCCATCCGAAATTCCACACTTGGTCACTGCCGGAAACGTACACGTCAGCGAAATCGTTGAAGTTTTTGAAATCCGATTCGCTGAGATACGTCTTTTCCGTGAGGTTCAGATATTTGCTGCGGAAGCCGTCGAACACTTTCTTCCATAGCAAGTAGGTTGGCAGGAACGCTAGGGCCTTTACCGGATTGCTTTTGGCGAAGGAGTTGACCAGGCCTTTGCCATACGTGTCGGGACGTCGATAGTCGATGAGAACGACGTTGTCGAAATACTGCTTCAGCTTCTCCTGCGTGGCGTATGCCTGAAGCTGTGTGCCGTAGTTGTCGACTTGATGGAGCGTGATTACCGCCGCTGTTGTCATGATTGTTCCTTTCCTGTCGTGTCGGGTGCTCCAGCCGGACCGGCCACGGTCCTGTTTCGTTTGGCCTCGTAGTAGCGACTCCAGATGGCGCGATAGCACCAGAAGCCGGGAAGCAGGGCGAGAATGCCGAGCTTGTCGCGTTTCGACGCCCTGCGGTCGCACAGCACGGTTGGTGCGAGCGGGAGGACCTCTCGGCGCAGTCTTCGGGCGAGGTCCTTGTCTTGATGACTAGTGTTGACCATCTGGGAAAGCGTGGAGAGGCGCACGTACGCCCGCTTCTCAGCTGCGGCCGTTTTGAGGTCGGGATAGTGCTCGCACACCCATGCGGCCATCCGGTCGCCGGCGAGCACGAGATCCAGCTTGCTGTCCTTCCAGGTGGTGCCGTTCGCGATGGACGTGTAGCGCTGCGCGTAGTGGTATTGGGGTGTCATGTCCGCCGCGACCCTGTCGCATTCCTGCGTGATTAGGTATGTAGTGGCGGTGTCCTCATACAAGAGCCCTTCCGGATACCGTATCTGTCTGAACAGGTCGAGCCGGTACAGCTTATTCCATGCGGTCACGTCCCACAGGCCGTTGCGACACAGGCTCTCAACTGCTTGCGCACGGTCGAGCGTCGTGCGCGTGTGGGCGGGGTCCTTGTCGTCCTCGTTGTCCGGCGCGTAGGAGATGAAATGGCCGCACTGCGCCGCGTCCGCGCCGGACTCCTCCAGCGTCTCGAGCATGGACTCGACGTATCTGGGCTCGACCCAGTCGTCGGAGTCCACGAACGCTATGTATCGTCCGCGCGAGGGTTCTTCGATTGAGAACACGTGGTCGATTCCCGTGTTACGGGCAGCTGAGAGCCCGCCATTCGTCCTATGGAGACTGGTGATGCGCGGGTCTTGTTCTGCGTATCGGTCGCATATTGCGGGGCAGTCGTCTGTGGACCCGTCGTCGACCAGGACGATTCGTACATCCTCGTATGTCTGTGCGAGCAGTGAGTCAACGCATCGGGACAGCAGGTCAGCGACGTTGTAGACCGGCACCACGATGTTGACGGGTGATTTATCTTTCATCATGATTCCTCTTTTATCTCTTTTTTCCCAAGGAGAATCGCAATTCCAAAAATAAAAAGACTTACGAAGAATTTTGTATTTCCAAGCTGGAAAATCATAAAAGAGCCTACGATGGTTCGCAATATAAGCAGGTAGAATATGAACCATGTGTCATTAGTTCTAGTTCTTTGTTTTTTATATACATATCCTGATATGAAGCCATAGAGCAATGAAAAAAGAACTATTCCAATAATTCGAAAATCGAGATAAAAGAAATAAAACAGGGAGCAGAAAGCATTGTAGGATCCTGTTGGGAATAAGGTTGACGTCCAGGTTTCTTGTGGTAATCCGACGTAATAGATTAAATTATCCAAAAACGACGTTTTGGCTCCAAAAAAGCTGATAACAGACGCAAGAACATAGAATAGGGGGTAAAATGTCGCCGCGCCAAAAGATTCAAAATTATTTACATCAACAATTGAGGTGTAATATGAAAAAAGACCTACAGGTAATGTAAAATAGGTATATATCGCCTGCAAGAAATTCTGACTTGTCCTAAGTGATGTTAGGACAAATAGCATTACAATTCCTACAATTGTAGCATTTTTTATGATTTTCTTTGTTTTGCTGGAAATAGTTTTTCTATAATAGAAAAAAGCCGCTATCAGTTGTGAGACTATATATATTATTTGAATACGACCACCACTGGAAATAACATCTGCAAGAGCGCACAAAAAAACAATGAGGCTAAATTTTTTGTGCTGTTTTTTGAAAAGGAAGACGATTGCAATAGGTATGAGCACTGTCATTGCTGGACCACAAAAGTAAGTGACAAACAATCCAACGATTGGATTCGAAAATGCCTGTTCGTCATTGTATCCTAAACGACTGCCACGCACTTCCATGTAGGAAGCGCCGCTTCTGAATGCGTTTAGTGAGTAAAAGAGAGATAGTGCACTACCTACGCAAGCTAGCGCTAATATTATTTCAAGAAATGTGAAGCATAGCTGCTGTTGATTGCCGTCGCTCGTTTGAAGATTTTTTCCGCGCAAGTGGGCATACCGTGTTTGCTTGGTAGTCTGTTTGTTTACAAGTGTCGAAGAAAAGGCACCTAAAGAAAAAGCCACGCTGCCGCAGGTAATATAGCCAATTGTCTTTTCTGAATAACCAGTAAATCCATAGAGTCGTAATGATGCGAGGGTACATATGAACAGCCATAAAGAGGTGAAAACGATCACAGGACTTGATATATCTTTGTGGGCAAAATAGTCCAAATATATAGTGAAGACTGAAATAATAAATAACAAAATGAACAAGGATCTTTGATTCCTTTCTGATTTGCCGATATAAATCAGAAGCTCTTCGCGTATTTCCTGCCGGCGAACTTGGCCATGAGGAAGCCCTTGCCCTTTTTTCCCCAGTCGGTCGGTTCCGGGCTGGTAAGAGGCAATTCGACGACATCCTGTCCGTTTGTTTTGAGCCACACGTCCAGCAGGAGCTCGCTGACCCTGCCGGGATAACGTTTCTCGAATGGGGTGTATGCCGAGGCGTCGATCTGGGAGGCCAATTCGTCGATCAGAGGGAAGAGCCATGCGCAGTACGCGTCGAACAGGTCGGCGCGCATGACGAGCATGTTGAACATGTGACCGCTGGTCGAGGCCATGCACCTGTCGAACATGGGAACGTATTCGGGAGCCTTCGACATGAGGATGTCCCTCATAACGTCCAGATGGGATCCATCGAGCGTGTGCGCATAGTGCGAGTGCATCGTCTCGATATAGTAGTTCCGACTACGGGGCACGACTGCGCCGGTCTTTTTCAGCGCTTCCCTAATCTCCTTACCGGATGCGATTCGAACGAATCGGTCTTTTCGCAGTCGGTTCGCGAGACTGGGGGACGCAAACAGCCTGCGGTAGTGCACGAGGCCTTTGTAGTCGGCGTCGCAGTTCTTCCACATCCAGTACAGGGCCGTCAGTTCGGAATAGCTTGCGTTGAGGCGCGAGATGTTATCTCCCTCGTCGTCTCCCTGGATGCCGGGCAGCACGTCCGGGTGCAGGGCCGCGCCGACGTGGAGCGGCAGGTACGCCGGGTCGTCGGGCGTGCGGTACGGCTTGTGCATTGCGACTGCTATGCGGATCGACTCGCTCAAATCCCACGGACCTCCGTAACGGTCTCGGAAAGCGGAGTACGGACGACGTTCCCGCCAAACCCGACATAACGGCCGTTATCGGCTCTTTTCGCTCATTCAGAAACGTCCGGAAAACCGACTGAATCAGATTTCAAACACAGTTTTTAAGTCACGAACAGGCAAAGCGTTCATGGAAAACCTGTGAAGAATACCCCCAAAGTAGGTGACGGGGGCTGGGTGTGTCTGAAGGGGATGCAAAAATCGACCTTGGCAGGTGATGAACGGGATTGGGTAACTCCTGCGCGGTTTGGGTTGCTCTTGAGAGACACCAATTCGGGGTTCATTTAGAGGGAAAGGACGGGACTCGCATGCCGACCACAGGTCGATCGATTGCAAAAAGAGCCGATAACGGCCGTTACGTCGGTTTGGTTAGTGGTCAGACTGTGCAATCCTCTGCCCTGCATAACGCTTGTGGCACGATTCCGGCACTCTGAATAACTAAGGGGTGACCGGTGATGGTTAATATCGCGATGATAGGTCATAAGCGCATTCCTTCGCGTGAAGGCGGCATTGAGATCGTTGTAGATGAACTAGCTACGCGTATGGCCGCAAAGGGGCATAAGGTCATCGCGTACAATCGCAAGGGACATAATGTTGCGGGCGCCGAATTTGACGGAAACGTTCATTCTGCAAATAAGCCCTTTGTATATAACGGCGTGCGTGTTGTTCCAGTGCCGACTTTCGAAGCGAAAGGTTTGGCGGCGTTGACCTCCTCATTCTTCGCGACACTGAAAGCCATTGCGGCCAAACCGGACGTGATCCACTATCATGCCGAAGGTCCCTGCGTCATGCTGCGTCTGGCGCATTGGGCGGGCATTCGCACGGTAGCGACCATTCACGGTCTTGACTGGCAGCGTGCCAAATGGGGCAAGTTCGCCTCCGCATATCTCAAGTTCGGAGAACGTACCGCAGCGAAATACGCGGATGAAATCATAGTGCTCAGCGAAAGCATGCGGCAGTATTTTCAAGAAAAATATGGTCGCGGTACACATTTCATTCCCAATGGCATCGAATATGGTGAGCCAGTTTCGGCGCAGGAAATTACCGAAAAATATGGTCTTCACAAGAATGACTACGTACTGTTTCTCGGGCGTATTGTTCCCGAGAAAGGCGTGCATTATCTTATCGAGGCGTTCAGCAAGCTGAATACGAACAAAAAGCTTGTCATCGCTGGAGGCGCTTCCGACTCCAACGAGTATTACCAGCATATTCAGCAGATGGCTAATCAGGATTCTCGTGTTATTTTGACCGGATTCGTGCAGGGGCAGGCGCTCAAAGAGCTCTATAGCAATGCTTATATTTATGTGCTCCCAAGCGACTTGGAGGGTATGCCGATGAGTCTGCTGGAAGCCATGAGTTACGGTAACTGTTGCCTTACGTCCGACATTCCGGAATGTGCGGAAGTAGTAGAAGGGCACGCAGCGACATTCCATCATGGTTCTGTTGAATCCCTGCGGAAAAAACTTCAGGAATTGCTTGAAAACGATGATCTTGTACAACGTTACAAGGCAAATGCCGCAGATTACATCGTCAGCAAATATAGCTGGGATGACGTCACCGATCAGACACTGAACCTGTATGGGGGAGAGTGAGCATGCGAATTCTCCTAGTGAACAAATATTTCTATCGTAAAGGCGGTGCGGAAACCTATTTCTTCGCGTTAGCTGAAGGATTACGCGCGCTCGGTCATGAGGTTGCATTCTTTTCCATGCAGCACCCGAATAACGAGTCAAGTTATTGGAGTAAATACTTCGTTTCCGAAAAGGACTATGTGGGGGATATTTCCGCTTTCAAGAAGGTTCAGGAAGCTTCCACACTGATTTACTCTTTTGAAGCGAGACGCAAGTTCGAGGCGTTGCTAGAGGAATTCAAGCCAGATGTGATCCACATGAACAATGTGCATCGCCAGCTGACGCTTTCGATTCTTGATGCACCGTATTTGAAGAAACATCATGTGCCGGTGGTGTATACGGCGCATGACTACATTTTGCTGTGCCCGGCCTATACGATGGTGAATGGCAGGGGAGAAGTGTGTGATGCCTGCTTGGATAGGCGATTCATGCATGCCACAAAGAATGTGTGTGTGAAGGGATCGCGTGCCAAGAGTCTGCTTGCTTCCGTGGAAGCCGAATTTCTGAAGTATCACCATTCGTATGACAAGATTGATGCGATTATCGCGCCTTCTGAATTCATGAAGAGCAAACTGGATGAGGGCGGATATGCAGGGCGTACCATTGCCATGCAGAATTTCCTGACGGATTCGCAGATGGCGATGGGCGCCCGTGTGGCGAATACGCATAAGTTCGATGATGCGCAGGCCGGGGTACGGCCGTATGTCCTGTTCTTCGGACGCCTTTCCAAAGAAAAAGGAATCCTGACGCTGGTTCGAGCCTTTTTGAAGGCTGCTGGGCTGACGGCTCCTTATGATTCCGTTGAAAGTGACGGTGCTGTGTGCCACGCGGCCGAAAGTTCTGAAGCTGCGAACGATAAAACTATCCTTCCTTCAAATTGGAATCTCCACATTGTTGGCGATGGACCAGAGCGTCCCGAGATAGAGCGTCTTGTCGCCAATGCAGGATCCGAGGCTGCTTCACGTATTCAGCTTCTGGGCTACAAGTCTGGTGAGGATTTGCAGCGCGAGGTTGGTAACGCCAGGTTTAGCGTGCTGAGTTCCGAATGGCGTGAAAACATGCCCTATTCTGGACTGGAATCACTCGCCGCTAAAACTCCAGTAATCGGAGCTCGGATTGGCGGTATCCCCGAGTTGGTGGTTGAAGGTGAAACTGGGTTCGCCTTCGAATCCGGGAATGTAAGTGATTTAACTGACGCTCTTATTAAGGCCTCGCACGCGGGCGGGAATGATTATCAAATCATGCAACAAGCCTGCACCAAATACGTGAATGAGCGTTGTGAACAATCACAATACGTTCGACAACTTGAAGATTCTTACAGGAGGATTGCACGTGGCGAATAGGCATAATAGTTTGGAGCGCATTGTTCACCGTGCGTCTGAAGAAATACATGCTTCACGAATGATAGCGAAAGAAACCTCTTTCAGTGAGGGGATAAATGCATTCCGTGCGAAGCTTGACATTCAAGTGATGAACCATAACGGATATCAAGAATCCGATGCGGTTAAAGCTCGTCTGTTGCGTAAGCATGAAGCTGTACTGCGATATTTGGAGAGTCGTTTTGGCGATTATTACGCCTCCTATGACTATGATGCGCCCCTACCCCCTATTGCCTCTGATAGAAGCAATAAGATTTGGATGTGCTGGTGGCAGGGACTGGATTCCGCTCCTGAAATTGTAAAGGCATGTGTGGAATCGGTTCGACGTAATGCTGGGGGACGCGAGGTAATTATTATTACGGATAAGAACGTCTCAAACTATGTAAAATTCCCTTCGTGGATTATCAAAAAGATAGATGCAGGGATAATTACTAGAACAAATCTTTCGGATTTGCTGAGATTGAGCTTGCTGGCTTCATATGGTGGAATGTGGCTTGATTCCACCTTCTATTGCGTTGGTTCGCTTGACAAAAGCCTATACAATGGTCCGATTTTCTCGATTAAGAGGCCAGATTATCTGCATGCTTCTGTTGCCGGCGGCATGTTTGCAGGCTATTCGCTGGGTTGTGATGACGATCATAGACGCGCGTTCGCTACGATTCGAGATTTTTTCCTTGAATATTGGCGAAGAAATGATTTTATGGTCGATTATCTTTTGGTGGACTACTTGACTGTTCTCGCTCAGCGTCACGATCCATGGATTGCCGAAGCTTTTAATGAAATTCAGCCAAATAATCCGGACTGTGATGAGCTATTTAAAATTCTTGACCAGCCTTATGACGAGGATATGTGGAAAAGACTCTCAGCTCATACTGATTTGTTCAAGCTTACATGGAAACAAGATTTTCCTGTCGAGCATGATGGAGAAAAAACATTTTATGGAATGTTGGAAGGCATAGGAGATTAATGATATGCCCATCCTTTCAGTTGTCATACCCTGTTATAACGCCTCGTCGACAATCGAAGAGTGCGTTCTGTCGGTCATGGATCAATCGTTAACTGATTTGGAAATAATTGTAGTTGATGATGGATCTACAGATGATTCTTTAGCTATTTGTCGCAGTTTATCCGAGGAAGATGACCGGATTTCCGTTTATACAAAGGAAAATGCTGGACAAGGCATTGCTCGAAATTTTGGCATGTCGCATGCAACAGGGGAATACATAGCTTTTGTTGATGCTGATGATACGTGCAATGTTGAGATGTACAGGGCATTGATTGGTTCAGCTAAAGAATTCGACGCAGATCTCGTTTTCTCGGGGTATAGAGATATTAAAGACGGGGAAGTGGTAGAAGAACATCCAAACATGCGAGAAGTACTCCAAGGCGATGTTGCTATTCGACAACACATGGCCGATCTTATAGCTTCTTCTACGGGGGATGTTGGTTCGCGTTGTGTCGCGGTCTGGGATGGCATATTTAGACTATCCCTGCTAAGAAAAAATGGTATCGAATTCCCTTCGGAAAGAACTGTTTATTCCGAAGATCTTGTATTCAAGCTAAGAGCACTGGAATCGTCCAATATAGTATCTTTCCTTCCGAATAGTTATTATGAATACCATATAAGCGAATCTTCGTATTCAAAATGTGTTGATGTACATGTTATTGACAAGCTTGTCTCAATGTATAGAATGATTGAGTGCGAATTTTCGGAAACGCTCGATGGATTTTGTTTCTCATCAAGAAACGCATCGAGGCTGTTTGCTTCGTTCCGTTTTGCTTTGCGCAGCGCACCGTTGGATAAAGGTCGTTTGCCGTTTTTCAGAGCGGTTGTCTCAAATCAGAATCTGCGTAATTGTTTAGCTTTATTCAAGCCGAATTCTTCCTTGGATAAGCTTATATATAAAACATTTATGAAGAAAAAATATATTGTTCTATCTTTCCTATTTTTATGTTTCCAGCTGAAAGGGTATTTAAAATGAAAATTGGTGTCATCACGTTTCACCGCGCTATCAACTACGGTGCTGCACTGCAGACTTACGCACTGCAGAGGGCTATATCTGACCTTGGCTTTGATACCGAGGTAATTGATTACCGGTGTGAGCATATGGAAAATCTGTATAAATTGATTGGCGGTTTCAAGCAGAAAACATTTAAGCAGAATATCAGAGGGTTTATTAATCTTATTCCGTCTTGGAAGAAGATGAATAGTTTCCGCTCTATGATTGCCAGTCATACTAAATTAAGTCCTGTTGCGTATGATTCACAGTCCATCACTACGGCAAATCAACGCTATGATGTATTCATCACCGGAAGTGATCAAGTCTTTAACTACGCTTGTTCAGATTTCGATAAGAATTATTTTCTTTCGTTTGTAAAAGATCCGAGGAAAATAAATTCTTATGCAGCATCTTTCGGAATTAGTGAAATTCCTCAAGAGTACAAGAGTGAATACACGAGGTTGCTTAATAGATTTAATCATCTCTCGGTCCGAGAGGAATCTGGGCGCCGTATCGTTCGTGAATTGACAGGAAAAGATTGCGCATTACATGTTGACCCGGTTTTCCTTTTGGATGCTGCTGAATGGTCGAAGCTCGCGAAAGATCCCGGTATTGATAATTACATTCTTATTTATCGCTTGAATAAATCAAATATTATTGATAATTTTGCCAGAGAGTTGGCAAAGAAGACAGGGAAGAAAGTTATCAATATTGGTCAGGATTTGATTGATAAAGTCAAAAATCCGGATTTTGGAGGTGATCTCAGCACTTCCGTTGAAGAATTCCTTGGTCTATTCAAGCATGCCGATTACGTTGTGACTAATTCTTTCCATGGTACGGCATTTTCTGTAATCTTCAATCGCAAGCTATATGTGGAGACGAAACAGAAAGATTTCAAGAAGAACGATAGAGCAGAGAATTTACTTAAGCTGACTGGTCTCACAGATTCGATTATTGAGACTTTGGATGATTGTAATCTTGACATCGTTCGTGATTTTGAGCATGCGCAGTCCGTACTTTCTAGCGAGAGGGAGTCTGCCTTAGATTATCTCCGGGGAATTTGTTCCAATGAATAGTCTGATATATAAGTTAAGAATATGGCTGAGAACAACTCCAATTGAAAATTATTTTATTCCAAGCATATTACTTATATTAGTTTTTTCTACTGATAATAAACTGATATTTATCACGAGACAATTAGCTAATGTTCTTACAGTTGCTATCTTCTGTTTCGTGTTGATGTCGAAAAGAAAGTGTAGTTTATCTTCTGTCGTAGAGAAAATTTATACGGTTTTTTTCTTACTTATCTGCATAAGTTTTCTCTACACAGATGATCGCTTAACTTATACTAAGTATTTTCCTTACGTCCTTGCTGTCTTTTCTTTGACGCTTTTTAAATTTGATAGCACCTTTTTTAGTTGTCTCATTAAGCAGTTCGAGTTTCTGTTCTGGATATTTATCTTTTCGATGTATCTAGAGCTATTGGCTCCTAATTTGTTTGCCTCACTTTTCGGTTTTCTCGATCTTGGAAGTAGTCGATCTGCGGTTTCAGTTAACACTGGTGGTGCTATTTCGGGACTAGCTTATGAAAAAGGTTATGCAGCGTTTCTATGCAACATGGGACTAGGTGTGCTTTTTGCAAAGCTTTTTGTCAGAGGCTTTACCCTAACTAGATTGTTCCAAATCGTTGGTGTCTTTGCTGCATTAATGATGACGGGTAAAAGAACTTTGTTTCTTATTCCCGTAATGGGGCTTATCGTATTTGCATTATTCTTCTCCAAGAAGCACAAAATTTCAATTGCTCTTGGTCTATCCTTTGTACTCGTTGCGTCATTGACAATAGCTGATTCGCTTATTCCTCAAGTATCTCTAGTGCTTGACAGGTTGTTTGCAGATAACGGCGATCCCTTGAGCGGTAGACAGGTTATTTGGACATATGCCATGCAGATGTTTGAAGCATCTCCACTTATCGGTAGAGGATTCCTTTCATTTAATGCTTACATAAATGCTCAAGGCTTCCGTTATTATGGGTTGCTTTGGAGCTATCAAGCCCATAACGTTTATCTACAGCTTCTTGCTGAGCTTGGTATTGCTGGCCTTTTGTTATTCGTTGTCTTGCTTTCCACACTTGTTTATGGTCTAATTCGCAGTTTTTTAAGTTGGAAAGATATGCAAGGCCTGGAACCTGTCATTCTTCTTACTGCAGTATATTGGATCATTCTTATAGCCGTATACAGCTTAACCGGCAATACCATCTACTATTCGTGTCAATTTGTGGTGCTCGGCATTTGTATAGCTATATATCAGACTTTCAATAAGAAAGCGTTGCAGAAAAATGGAACCACTTGTTAGTATTATTACCCCAGCTTTTAACGCCTCTAGGTATCTTGTTTCTTTCTTTGAATCTGTATTGAATCAGGATTACTCCAACTATGAATTGATCTTCATAAACGATGGTTCAACTGATGATACAGCGCAAATTGCGCTACGATACAAAAAAAGTTTTGAAGAAAAGGGACATCGATTCGTTTATCTTGCAAAAGAAAATGGCGGACAGGCTGCTGCCCTTAATACTGGTTTCCCATATATGAAAGGCAAGTACTTTATCTGGCCCGATTCAGATGATACTTTATGCTCCGATAACCTGTCAGCCAAAGTTTATTTTATGGAAGAGAATCCGAGTATTGATCTTGGTATCGCATGGGCAAAACATGTGGATGAGAACGGCAGTGATTTAGGCATTCTAAAAAGAATACCTGTGGAAAATGATGATTTGTTCCGTGATTTACTTGTCAGTAATAACGTACAGTTCTGTCCAGGTATCTATATTATCAGAACTTCCACTTTTAAAAAGTGTTATCCTAACTTACATATTGATGAGAGCCGCGCTGGACAAAATTATCAGCTTCTTCTTCCTATAGCGTATAGATATAATTACGCTTATATTAATAAAGTTCTATACACATATATTCTGCATCCTACTAGTCATTCAAATTCTAAACAGCATGATGAACAAGCTCAGTTGGAACGTTTTGAGAGACAAGAACGTCTTTTGTTGAGACTGATAGATCATATATGTATACAAGACGATAAAGCTGAAATGAGCACTTTGGTCAGGCAGCATTTTCAAGGCATTTATCTGAGAATTGCCAACGAACATATTGATAGAAGAAAAGCTGCGGACTCCATTTATTCGTTATGCCGCATGCGTTGTGTGAGTTACAAGGATATCATCTACGCGTTTGCAACTTTTGTTGGGATTAAGCTTAAGTAAGGGGTGAGCGTTTTGGGAAGAACAAGCAAATTTGTTCTCAATGCGGTATCGACTGCGCTTCTTCAAGTAGTAACTATGGTAGCAGGGTTTATTACACCCCGTTTCCTGTTAGTCGCTTATGGGTCAGATATTAATGGTCTTATTTCATCCATTAATCAGTTCATTGTTTACTTTAATCTTGTAGAGGCCGGGCTGTCAAGTGCTGCTGTTTATTCATTATATAAACCAATAGCTGAGCACGATTATAACCAGATCAATCGTGTTGTTGTTGCTGCGCGGAATTTCTATGTCAAGTCTGGCTTTATCTTTGTCGGCCTTGTTTTTCTGCTTGCCTTTGTGTACCCTTGGATAACGCATACAGAGGTACTGGACAAAGGAACGGTTTTTTGTCTGGTCCTTGTACTCGGAGTAAATGGAGCTCTCGAATTTTTCACTCTGGCAAAATATAGAGCTTTATTGACGGCGGATCAAAAAACTTATGTAATCTCCACAGCATCAATTGTTTATACAATCCTTAATACTCTCATTGTTGTTGTTCTATCGACTTTGAGAGTCGACATATTGCTCCTTCGAATCGTCGCCCTAATTTCCATATTTGCTAGAAGTTTAATCTTATATCTCTATATAAAGAGACACTATAAGTTTATTGATTATAAAGTAGTACCAGATAACTCCGCCATGGATAAGCGTTGGAGTGCATTGTACCTGCAGGTTGTGCAGACTGTCCAAAATGCTTCTCCTGCTGTATTGACTACGTTATTCTCTACACTGAAGATGGTCAGTGTTTATTCTGTCTATAATATGGTGCTCGCTGGAATCAATGGTGTAATGTCGGTGTTTTCTACTGGAGTATCTGCTGGCTTCGGAGAACTCTTAGTGAAAAAAGACATGAAAGCGTTCGATAAAGCATATAAAGACTTTGAATACCTATATTATATGGCGATGAGCATAGTATACGGTGTTACGATGGCAACAATTCTTCCATTTATTCAGGTGTATACAAAAGGTGTTAATGATGTTCAGTACGTGAATATTGTTTTTGCTGTGCTGTTCGTCCTCAATGGGGTTCTTTATAATTTAAAAACACCTCAAGGAATGCTAGTGATTGCAGCTGGTCTCTACAAGGAAACACGGATTCAGAGCACCATTCAGGCGAGTATTCTGGTTGTTGGCGGTGTTATCCTCGGCTATTCATTTGGTCTTACGGGTGTTCTGGTTGCCTCTTGCTTGTCTAATTTCTATAGATGTGTTGATTTGCTTTTCTTCATTCCGAAGAATGTTACGCATCTTCCGATTCTTCCTTCATTACGGCGAATGGTGGAGACGCTGGTGGTCATTATTCTAATATGTGCCGCTTCATGGCTCTGCCTTCCGTTCCGTCCGAACACTTTGATGACTTGGGTGGGTTATGCTTTCTGCAATCTTGTGTTGGCGGTTCTGTTGGTGACGCTGTTCCATGTTCTCTTTGAACGATCAAATATTCATATTGTTGTTGACAGGGTTCGTTCGATTTTTAAGAGAAAATAATACATGGATTAGTAAAGCATATTTTATGAATATATTCCCAATTAATAGCTGTCTCGCTTCCTTGTTATAGCATGATTAACGAATGCTGAGGGTGTGAATTTCAGTTTGATGATAATATGGGCATATATTCTTAATTGAAGGGAAAGGATACTCAGATGAATATTAAAGATAAAGTTAAAAAAATAACTCCAAATTTTTTATTGGAGAGAAAACAATGGCTGCGTTTAAAGCGTGAGTCGTTTGATCAACTGAAACGTTTCTATAATGCCATTACGAATGATGGCAATAAAAATGTAAATCATTGCATCGCCAAGGTAACGTTCTACAGTCATCAAATCGAAAAAGGATTAAGCCATAGTGATTTCCGCTATGGATTTGGAAAGTCAGTTTTAATGAATCTTTCCTCAGCCTTAAAAGATTTGAAGCGATGTGATTCTAACTACCCTGAATGTGCGGCTTATCAGAGTGCTGTATCGGCATTACAAGAATACCGCTACAGGCATGAAAATGCTGGTTATCAAATAGATGATATGATTGCGCTTTTCCCCTCGGACATTTGGAATGACGCTTCTGCATCAACTTCTGTTAATGGTGGAAGTGTCCCGGTTAAAGCCATATTGAAAGATGGGAATGCAACCATTCCCTTTGAGAACCTGTTCCTAAACCGTAGGTCAGTACGTGAATTTTCTGATAGTCCTCTCACTGAAACCGAGATTCAACATGTGGTTGAAGTGGCTACGAAAGCGCCGTCGGTCTGTAACCGTCAGCCGGTTCGCGTGTACGCGATTACAAATAAATCTATAATTGAGAAAGCGTTGAAGCTGCAAGGAGGCTTTAATGGGTATAAGGTTCCCCCGGCTTTGTTCTTGATTACAGCTGACAATGAAGCTTTTCTTTCGATAAGTGAACACAATGAAGGTTTTGTTGACGGTGGTCTTTTCTCCATGGCCTTACTCATGGCTATGGAGGCTAATAAAATCGCTGCATGTCCTCTAAACACCATGTTCTCAAAACAGATTGATCAACAGACACGCAATATAATCGGAGTTCCTGAAAATGAGTTTTTGATTATGTATATTGCGGCCGGACATTTTCCTGATGAAACACATACATGTATTTCTAAACGATATCCTGTTCAGGATATTCTTACTATCGTCAAATAGTGTATTTTGAAATACAGTACAAAGTTCATTTCTATGCTTCATAACAGTTCATCTCCAGAATTGTGATAATTAAGTACTATCTACTACTTATTTTTTTGCGTGATTGGCATGTCGAAGAGAAAGGTTAACAAATGACCGGAGTCAAAAATGATGAGCTCCATACTATCGAACGTGTGATATCGTCTCCTGACGCGGATGCAATTGGAGGCGCGGCCACATACTGCGTAGGATGCGGTTCATGTGCAGTAATAGATCCGGCATTTCGCATTGCAAAAAATGCAGATGGTTGCTATCGAGCCAGTGTTGTCGGCGAGCCTCGTGATTGGACTGCGGCGGAGCGTGTTTGCCCATTCGCGTCCTCGGTAGACGAAAACCAGCTCGGGGAGGAGCTGTTTAGCAAACAGTCTGGCGTTAAGTATGACCAGCATCTAGGTTATTACCTGAGTGCTTATGCCGGATACGTGGCTGTCGACGGTTGGCGTTCCCGGGGTACTTCCGGTGGCATGATCAGTTGGCTGGCTGCTAAAATGCTTCAGGACGGGCTTGTAGATGCGGTCATTCACGCCAAGGATGGTCCTGATCCTAAGAATATGTACACTATCCAGATTTCCCGTACTGTTGATGAGATTAAAGCGGGTGCAAAAGCGAAGTATTATCCTATTGAACTCAGCGAGGCCATTAAACAGGTACGTGAGCACGAAGGGCGTTACTTGTTTATCGGCCTTCCGTGCTTTGTCAAGGCCGTACGGCTTTTACGTCGTGAAGATCCTGTGCTAATGAAGCGCATTCCCTATTGCATCGGCTTGATATGCGGACATTTGAAATCTGATTTCTTTGGCCAAGCCGAAGCGTGGGAATCGGGCGTGCCCCTTGACAAGATTGCACGTGTGGACTTCCGACACAAGACTCCCGGCACACGTGCCTCGGATTATGCAATTGAGGTACGTCGTACGGATAAGGATGAACCTATTGTCAAGCGCATTGCTGAATTGTCTACCGCGAACTGGGGGCTTGGCTATTTCAAATACAATGCGTGTGATTACTGCGATGATGTGCTTGCCGAGACCGCTGACGCGACTTTCGGAGATGCATGGATTCCTAAATATGTGTCGGATGACAAAGGTTGTAATGTTATCATTATCCGGAATCAAGCCATTCAGGATTTGTTTAACCGGTATAGGAATGAGCTTGTCCTGCATGATTCGGATGCGACGGAAGTCTATCAATCACAGTCCAGCGGATTCCGCCATCGCCGCCAAGGTTTAGCTGAGCGTCTGTACATCCACCAACAGCGCGGCGAATGGACGCCTACCAAACGTATTAAGCCGTCCCTTGATGGAATTCCTGAACGACGTCAGCGGGTTTACGCAATGCGCACCACATTGAAAAATGAAAGTTTTGTAGCGTTCCATGAGGCCGTCAAAGCCGGGGATTTCGCCGTGTTCAACAAGCATATGAAACCCCTTGAACGTAAGTACTGGCGCGTTAGCATCCCCTTCAAAAAGCGTATGATGAACCTCGTCAGACGTGTCATTAATAAGCTCAGGCGCATCATCAAAAAGCTTTGATTATCGCTTTCAAGGAATTCTGTCACTCCAATACTGGTGGCCGAAATGAATCTGCATCTGTAAAGATAACAAACTGGTGCTGAGGCTGCATGGCTATTTCCCAGAAAACGTCTGCAGCCTCCTATCACGAGGTTGTCTGGTGCGGACGTTGGTAGTGCCCGCGCCCTTTCTTCTATTTCCCCGTAGACTTTCTTGAACTTGTTGCTCAACGTCTGCGATCGGATGCCCTCGCATACATTCGGGCACTACCTTCGTTTTGTCTCGGCTGGACAATCAGCATTTCGCTATCATCGATGTGAGTAGGGGTCTTGACAGAAGAGGGGTCAAGACCCCTGTATTGTTTATTGCCAAAAGTGTGATTACGATTATGCCTTAAATGAGATGCTTCGTTTCCACAGCAGGTCGAACCAGTGCCTGCGTCGCCGGTCGATAGTAAAGGCGAATAGTGCTTGACGAGCGAAATCAATCAGGATACAGACCGCGTAAATCGTGAGCAGTATGCCGAGGATTTGCAGGATTGCCAATGGCTGCTGGTACAGGTTCTGCAGATTGAACAACTTGATCCAGAGCAGTTTCTCGGATGCGGTGTAATCGGTGATGAGGTATATGGCGAACGCGGATTGCGCGATTCGGTTGATGAAGCGGTTGTGGAAGGTGACGCGGTCGAACAGCAAGAACATGCCGAAACCCACCATGACGACGGGTAGCTTCCAAGCGCCGGTGATGTATATTCCCATGTCGTGCCCGAGCAGCGACAATGTTATGGAGGCGCAGGTGTACAACAGGAAAAAACCGAGTCCGATGCCGGTCGTCAGCCAGACCTGTCTGGTGGTGAACGGTTCTATATACCACTTGTAGGCGGAGATTAGGCTGAATAGGTAGATGAATCCGAAGAAACCATCATTAATTTTTATCATTCCGGGGATGAAGCTGGTCAATCCCCATATGACCAGTACGGTCGCGGCCAGCGAGAAGTGGCATTCGCGGCCAAGCGCCTTCAATTCCTCGGCCAGGAAGGGGAGCGGCGCCAGGAAAATGGCGTAGGCGGTGGCGTACCACCACACGCCCATGCTCAACGGCATGACGCTCTTCATCATGAGTTTCATGCTGAGGTCGGCCCGTCAAACATGAGATAGAACGCCACGAATGCGAGGCTCCAGAACAACAGCTCGCGCTCCATGATCCACACGCGTTTCAGGTTGGATTTGATGGTCTGTTCCCTGTCGAGGAAGAACCATGCGGAGATGGAGAAGAAGATGACCACGCCGACCTTGCCGCCGCCGGCCATGACGAGCTGGAAGACGATCCGCTCCGGTCCCAGGGGGAGTTTCAGTACATCGTAGCCGTTATGGACGATGAAGTGATGGGCGAGGATCATGAACATCGCGATGATGCGCAACGTTTCGATGCTGGAATTCCTGCCCCACCCCCCCCCATTTGAAATTCTGGAGTGTGCCAGTGCGCTGTGTTTAGCGCTTACGCGGTTGTCTTTCTCCGCGTCCTGTTTTTCTCTCATAATTCTCTGTATCGGGCATAACCCAGAAAATTGATGCAAGACGGATTGTCATCGTTTGTTGTGGCTATATCATGCCATAGCTGTGCGCGAGTTTCTGCATACTAGAAATCCGTGTGACCATTCATCTGATCGCACGGATTTTTTAATGCCTGAATCGTAATGCGGTGCTGTTCCCCGTATCTTACGAAGGCGTCACTATAGGGATTCTGCAGAGGATAGGACTTTCTCGACGATGAGATTGTCTAAAAGTCCTTCTGCATACTGTATGGGCTGTCGTGTGTCCTTGTGATAGCGCACACGATGACTCTGCCGTAGAATTTGCGGTATTCGGTCAGTTCCTCTCCCTCGTAGCCGACATAGTGGGGGTCGTCGTCTTCGCTCTTTTCCTTTGGGCATTCCAATGGGTCCCCGATACGCTTGAGACAGGTGAGCCCCCAGAGGTCGTTGTTTTCTGGAAGACGTACCAGGCCGATCACGTTATTCCCCTTGTGCAGGTGTTCCGCATCTTTCCCGTTGTCGTTCCTTTTTCGGGACAGAAGCCAATCGGTGTTGAGCTCATCGGGATCTCTCCTGAACACCTTGATGGGTTCGGTACCATTGTAGTTGGTCATGAAACGGATTTTCGTCCTGCTGATCTCCTCGTCAGTGAGGTGGAGCAGGTCATTTAATTTAATACCTTCACTCATATCTACATGATAGCTCGTGAGGGCGGGTAGTGTCCGGAAAGTTGCGCACTTTGGATCATGGCCGTCCATGGCGCGATGATCAGTTTGCTCCCGTGAGGTTGTCATCAAGCCGGGACATGTCCAGGTAGCGGCGGGTCGACCATCCGTTCGCGGTGACGCACCTGATACGCGCGCAGATGAGCATGAGCGCGCTGTTGCCGTCGGGGAAGCCGCCGGCCACGCGCGTGCGCCGCCTGATCTCCCGGTTGGGCCGTTCGATCATGTTTGTTCGTGCGGATGCGCCTGCGGTGCCCGTCCGGGATACTCGGGCAGCAGACAGGTCGTCGTCTCCCGGATTCCCTCCCGCAGGCAGTTCGCCGCGGCCTTCAGCCTCCCGCCTTCCATCTCCCTGGCGACCGTCTCGGCCTTGGCCAGCGCGGATTCTCGGCTTTCCATGGCGAATATCGCCTTCAGGGCGGCGGACGCCCATTCGCGGTGGCTCGGCGGCGTCTTCGAGAGCACGTTGCACATGAAACGCGCCATGCACCGCTGGTACTTCGCCTTCGGCAGCATCGAGCCGACCGTGGCGACGAGCCCGGCGCACCGGTCGCCGACCACGAGCCTGACGCCTTTCAGACGCGTTCGATCATGTCCCTGACGAATCGCTCCCCAGCTGGCCCTGTCCTCCTTCATGTCCTCCGTCACGCCGATGACCTCGCGGTCGATGCCGATGGCGACCAGTATGCCGAGGTTCTCGATCGAGCCGCCCCATGAGCGTTTGTGCCACACGCCGTCCATGTACACGTATGGGTACTCCGACTCCAATGGGCGGTTGCGCCATTCGTCGATCTCGGCGTACACCCTCTTGGGCTTGTCGGAGCGCGTCTGCGAGGACATGCGGTCTCCCCACAGCAATTGGCTGATGTCGTCGACCTGCCGGGTGGACACACCGGCCAGGTACATGTCGATCAGGGACTCCTCGACGCTCTGCTCGCGCCGCCGGTAGCGTTCGATCACCGCGGACTCGAAGACCTCGCCCTTCAGTTTCGGCACCTTGACCTCGAGTCTGCCGGCCTTGGCTGTGAGCCTGCGTTCGTAGTGGCCAGCCCTGTACGCCTTCCGCTCTCCGGTGCGCTCGTATCTGGCGGCCCCGGTGATCTCGTCGGTCTGAAGCGTCGGGCATCGCGTTGACGATCCGCTCGACCTTCTCCCGCACCATGGCGTCGAGCTTGGTCTCGAACATGGCCTGGTCGAACTGTATGGTTTCCGCGGGTCTGGCTCCGTGTCTCTTTCCAATCGCGGTTTTCTAGTGTTATCGACTGAAAATCGTACCCGGCACGGGCCATGTCCTCTTCCAGGAAACTCAAATCACAAAGTGCGCAGAAATTCGGGCGTTATCTGAACGATATACGATTGGTCGCCGGCCGCGTTGTAGATTTTGTATGGCCATGTTTGACTGATGTGGGACTCCTGAACTGCCTAGCTCACTCCTGGGTACGGCTTTCCGCCGACGACGAATCCGGTCACGCACCAATCGCAATCCTGCCAAGGCTGCCCCCATTGGATTCGTTGATTGGAATATGCCAAGATAATGAGTTTACGGTGATACATCGAAAGAACGCCGTCTATACTTAATATGCGGATTTGTGCTGTACGGGGTTTTAATATGAAAGGCCCCGTTATTCTAAACAGAAAGGAGGTTTCCGTATGCATGATGATTCTCGTGTAATCAACCGTGTATTTAGCGCACAAGTGCTTGACAATCTCCTTTTCAAGGGTCATAGCGATGTATTCGATTACGCTGCAAACAGATATGTGCCGAAGTGTGAGCAGAAGACCGTTGGCGAAGTGTTTGGTGAGCTTTATCGATACCTTCGACAGTATCAACGCAACGAATACTTTTACCAGAACACCGTATTCCGCAGTTTATTGGTTAGACATCACAGTCCACGGACTACAGTCGCGTTCAGACAAATGCGAATTGGCAAGTCCATTGCAGATTTTGTGATGATCAATGGCGAGGGCAAAGCCTATGAGCTCAAGTCAGATCTTGATAATTTTGAGCGTCTAGAGGGACAACTCCGCGGTTATCTTTCTGCGTTTTCGTATGCTTCGGTTGTGGTTTCGGAACAACAGTATGAGCACGCTCTCGGTGTAATCGATGCCATGTCGGATTTTGGACCAAATATAGGTGTATACAAGCTGACTAAGCGTCATGCCATTTCTTCAATTTGTCGAGATCCCAAGCGATACAACGGGTTGTTAAGCCATGAAGCCTTGTTCAAGCTGTTGCGTAAGAACGAGTACGAGGATGTTCTTTTGTCTGTATTTCATTCGCTTCCAAAGGAACAACCCGTAAAGATGTTCAGAGCCTGCCTGGAATGGTTTTCGCAACTTGAGATAGCTGACGCTCAGCAGCTGACAATGTCCAAATTGAAAGAACGGCGAGGGCCGACAAATCATTTTCCTACTGAAGTGCCGAAGGAACTTCAGTCGGTGGTGTATTTTTCCGATAATCGATATGATGAGAAACAGTTGCAGGATTTACTGTCGCGGCGCTATCAAAAAAGGAGATGAGAAGATGTCTGGCATATCGTATTTTCCGTATCTTCGAGGTAGGCAATCTGAGCTGTTGGCGTTAAGAGACCTCATGGTTGTCGGGAAATTAAGCCCACATGTCATCCCAATCATTGAGCCGGTAAAGGATACCTCAACTATTCGTAGTGTGCTGGCGGAATTCCAGCGAAGCGATCATGCAGTCATTATTGTGCTTAATCCAGAGCATGGTGAATTTGTGACTGATCATTATGCTGGGCGGGTGCAGGAATCATTGTGTCTCCGAGAATTGAGCCAAGTGATTCCTATGGTGTTGATGAATTCACAGATCCGTGATGTCCTGAATTTTACCAAGAGGAGGCAATGGCAGACAAATCCCCTGAATTTAGCAACAATCGTTCCACAAGATTATGAACTTGATTCGAGGGGATTTATTTTAGGTCTGAATGAGCTGTCTCCGGAACTTGTCTTTTATACAGACATCGAGGCGAGAGAAGACGCCATAATATCTTTAGAAAATGTCAATAGCGACAAAGTGCATTTTGCGCAGATTATAGATCGCTTCAACCGTCGTGAACGTAATGTTGATTACGCGGAGAAACCTGACGAAGCGTTTTCTCGTGATTATCGTAAGTGCGAGCTGCGCGGAGATGGCGGTTTTTCCGACTATTCTATTGTAGGCAATCATTTTAGTGAAGGTGGCTTTGCTCCTTATGCGGTCGCTATTCATATTGTGTATTTCAATGAGAATCAGTCTATGCTACGTATCAAGCATTATGTTTCTGATACGAATGTGGATTATCGAGATGTTCCGAACAAATTCAGTGAAGCGGTGAATAAATTAGTGCCAGATGTTAAAAGTGGAGTGATCGAAGAAACAGAGGGAATACGGCATCTTATGCAACAAGCGCATGATGGGACCTTCCCTGGTTTGGCGACTGTGAAGCGATGGTCCATCATGCACCATTTGGAACTTATGGGCCGTTATCTGGACAATAAGTAAAAATGTTCGGAAGCAGCATGATAATGAAAGAGAAAACTACTTACTGTTGTGAGAATTGCTTTACCGATAAGATTCTAAAACAGCAGATAAAATTCCATGGCGTCAAGGGCAGCTGCGACTTCTGTGGTGCTATTCGAGTTTGCGCGTATCCAATTGTTCCAGATAAGCAACAGTTGCAGGACGAGCTTCGTGGCATTATCGATCTTTATGAACCAGCGGCCGATGAGGGAGTTCCACTCACTGAAGCACTAATTGAAGACTGGGATTTTGTGAGTCATGATTTGCAAAGTCACCTTGGAGAACTGTTGCACGCACTTTATCCCCAACCAGACAACTTGATGGCTGCGTTGTTGTCTGGAAATGTAAAGCGTAAGGATTTTGGTGAACTAGCAATTCTCGGTGGACATAGTTGGTCTGAGTTTTCGGAGCATGTAAAACGCGGAAATCGATACCACATCGACTATTTTCAGCGTAAGGCTTTGGATACTTTTCTCAGTGCTGTGTGTGTATCCGTATCTCCGAAGGAGAGCTTGTACCGGGCAAGAATATGCCATAATGGGAGCGGTTTTGCGCCTAAAGACATGGGGGCGCCGCCCGGCCTGCTTGCGCGTGCTGGAAGAATTAATCCTGCGGGCATCAGTGAGCTGTATCTTGCGGATAGTGAGGATACGGCGCTACATGAAGTACGTGCCGGGATGTTTGATATTGTCACGTTTGGAAGATTCCAGCCACAGGAGCAACTTACTGTTGCCGACTTATCGGCATTCTCTCGCATCAGCCCATTCGCTGATGCTATCTCGACGGAATCAGTTGCAGTTAACCATGAAGTTCTGCGTGAGATGACGGCTGAAATGGCAAAGCAGATGCGAAGTAATGACGATCCTATAGAATATGTCCCTACACAGTTCATAGCGGAATACGCGAAGACAGTTGATGGAATTGACGGTGTGCGGTATGACAGCACCTTGGTCAAGGGCGGGGTTAATTATTGTTTCTTCAACCCTAATCGGCTTCGCTGCTTTGAAGTGCGCACCACTTCTATTCAAGGACTTTCGTATGTATATAAAAGCCAAGTGAAAGATCCGAGACAGAATACTATGTGATTTACATAATCACCTAATTCGGACGGTCTATACTATAAGACATAGTCACAAGGAGGTGAAAGATATGTCGATGTGTCCTTACTGCAACAAAGTGTACGATGAATCCGACTACGCACATTGCCCGTACTGTAACGGGGGTGATGACTGAGCAGGTTTCCCGCGTAACATAGAGGGTGCGATTTTATGCTGTTAGCGTGGTTGTACCCTCTATGCGATTCATATGCCTAAGTATTTCATAAGCGATGTTCCAAGTATGGAGGGGCGCTGTTCCCGTCGGAGAAGCTGCTGACGACGCGGGTGCGATGCTTGATCTCCCGGTTTGATCGTTCGATTATGTTGGTGCGGATGCTCCTGTGGTGCTTGTTCGTGAATTCGGGCAAAGGCATGTCGTCGTTTCCCAATGCCCCTCGCGCAAGCAGTTGACGACCGACTTGAGCTTTCTGGATTCCATTCTGGTACGACCTCCTTGGACTTGGTCAAAGCAGATTCGCGGGACTCTATGGCGAGACGGTTTGCAGGGCGATGGCCGCCCATTTGCGGTGGGTGTCGTCTTGGAGAGCACGTTTCTCATGAAGCGCACAAACAACGCTCTGGTACTTCACTTTGGGAGGTATAGAGCTGCCCGCGGAGACGAATCCGGCGCGCCGGTCGCCGACCACCAGGCGCACGCCCTTGAGGGCGCGTTCGATCATGGACCGAACGAACTGCTCCCAGCTGTCCATGTCCTCCCTCATGCCCTCGGCGACGCCGATGACCTCGCGACGTCCATCGCGGTCGACGCCGATGGCGGCGAGGACGCCGGCGTTCTCCACGTGCCCGCCCCATGAGCGCTTGTGCCACACGCCGTCCACGAACACGTACAGGTATTCGGATTCCAACGGCCTCGTGCGCCACTGGTATCTCCCCGTAGATCCTTTTGAGCTTGTCGCTCAATGTCTGCGAGGGCATGCGGTCTCCCCACAGCAATTGGCCGGTGTCGTCGACTTGGCGGGTGCTCACGCCCGCCAAGTACATGTCGATCAGGGATTCCTCGACGCTCTGCTCGCGCCGCCGGTAGCGTTCGATCTACCGCGGACTCGAACAGGGTGCCCTTAAGTTTCGGCACCTTCAGCTCAAGCCTGCCGGCCTTGGCGGTGAGCTTGCGTTCGTAGTGGCCGGCCCTGTACGCCTTCCGCTCCCCGGTGCGCTCGTACTTGGCGGCGTTGGTGATCTCGTCGGCCTGAAGCGTCGGGTATCGCGTTGAGGATCTGCGTCATCTTCTCGGTGATCAGCCGGTCGAGCCTGGTCTCGAGTAGGTTCTGGTCGATCCGCATGATGTTCGAGGGTCTTGGTTCCGTCTCCTGGCTTCCAATCGCGGTTTTTTGTTTTGGCGAATGAAAATCGTACACAGGACGCGGGCCATGCCCTCTTACGTCAGGGCTGGAATCCGAAAGTGCGCAAGAATTCGGGCGTTATCGAAAATCCCAAACCACTATTCGACGTATTTTGTAGCTATCCCTTGACGCATGATTTTGCGGCAACAATATGTGGTTTCCTTATCATTGTCGACAGCCCTAGCGTGCGAAATGCTGCCAAACTGAAAATGAAGGATTTCTTACAGCGTCTGATAAATGCATTATTGAATGCTACCTTTGTGTTTTGAGAGAAGGACTGGTAGTATACATCCTTTCAAAAGCAAGCTTCATATATCTAAACATAGAAATTTCCATGACAGAGGAGGGGCCATGAAGTCAATACAAGTAGCGAATGCTTTCATTCTTCGCCATGGCTCTGATATCGACATTACGAATCTTGTGCTGAACAAGCTCGTTTATTTCGCGCAAGTCGAGTCTCTGCGCGCAACCGGGAAACCATTGTTCGAAGACAAGATTGAAGCGTGGTCTTACGGTCCGGTTGAGAGGAACGTTTATTTCACTTTCCAAAAATACGGACGCAACAGGATTCTCAAGCCCGAGGGCGAAACCGCAAAGGATGAACAGGCCTTATCCGTCGTAGATGGGACGGCAAAGAAATACGGTTTTCTGACGGCATTTGATCTTGTGGGATTCTCCCATCGAAAGAACTCCGCTTGGAAGAATGTCTACAGGGAAGGAGAAAACGTCGAGATCACCAACGATGCCATTCTCGCATCCGACGACGGTCTGACCTTCCCCAAAAACACTCTTGCATCTAGTTTGGATGAAGTAAATGCAAAATGGCAGAACACCTTCAGGATTCTGCGCAATGCCTGAGCAATACACTGACGAGTGGTGGCATATCCAAGCGCCGCCACTCGTTTTTCCATCTGATGATTTCGCAGAAGCAATGACACAAGCAATCGTCCGAGTACACAGGAAGCAACTTGACGACATCGGCGGATTTACCGTGGAAAGAGCCAATGACGCCGGTTCCGTAAGTGGCGTTGTAGATTCGACATTTCTGCCGGTATTCGGTCAATCGTCGAAAGAACGATTCGAAGATTTGTTTCGACAAATGGCGCATTTTACCTTTCACCTAGCCAAAAATCATTATTTCGCTGATGGCAACAAGCGCACCGCAATGGCCATATCCTTGGCCATCCTGAAAATGGAAAGAATTGATTTGGATATCGATGATGATCCAGAGCCAGAACGAAATACCCTATATAAACTCATTTCCAGACTGGTGACAGAAGAAATCACGGAAGAACAATTTGCCGCAAGTCTGAGGAGAAGTGGACGTTTAATCGATGAATGATGACGGGCTGCCGCCTGTCCGCTACAGCACAAGGTCGACCGGCCCATGCGAGTGCTCGGCTACCGCACGACCGTCGAGCCATTCGCCGACGAACTGCCAGACCTACAAGCCTGACGAAGGCGTTGCACCTGCAAATGAACAACGGGTGGCATCCATACATCATGATGAACGAGTAGGGTTGACGGGGGAGGGGAACCACATTAACCAGGCATGCGCACGCAACGACACCATCGACGCGGGCAACTATCATGGCCGACCGCAATACCGGTCGTTCCTGCGATTCCTGGCGACGCAAGAACGCAACGTCATTTGGCTGCTGCTGGCCATCGCTTTTCTTCCGGTGGACGGCACCACGCTCGGCCTGTACGCGCCATTCTGGTCGCCAATCAGTCCGGCGCTGTTCGCCGTGTACTGCCTATGCAATTGGCGTCAACTGCGTATCGCAGCCAACCGGTACCTGCCAATGTTCCTCCTGCCGGTGGCCTGCATAATCCTGTCCATCCCGGGATGGCTGAAGTTCGGCATCCACCTCAACGCCGCGTTCATGAGCATCACCGGATTATTGGGCGTGCTCGCCACTTTGGGTGCGATCGCCATTGCGTTCGGCATCAAACGCATTCCATGGCGTACGCCATTGCGGATTCTCATCGCTTCTTACTGGTTCTCCTTCGGCGTGGGCGTGGTGCAATGGCTATCCATCCATCTGCATATCAAGCCGTTGACCGACTATTTCGCGCACCTCATGTACCGGCAGTACATCAATGAAAACTCGGTGTGGGGCGGTGGTCACCCGCAGTTCCTGTTCGCGGAGCCCAGCTATATCGGCATGCATCTGTTCGGCGTATTGCTGCCGCTTATGTGGCTTATGCGTGGGCTATGCCAAGCGGTTGCGCAACCTCATCGTTGTGTATGCGATTGGCGCTGTGCTAATGCAGGCCGGCACCCGGATCGTTCTTCGCGCGAATCTACCAGAGTCTTGACCCGATATGCGGGCTGCTCGCCCATCCGTGGACGGTGCTTACCGGATATGGCGCCGGCAACATCATCAACGCGGTATGGGCCGGCGCGAAGCATGCGGGACGATTGTTGAATGGCCTGGGCATGAATGGAAGTGCTGCGGTGGGATTCGCGGCTGGCATTAGCAATCATTTGGGTAGGCAATGTTCGACTGTTCAGTTTTTGAGCCTTGTCGCTCTGGAGCTGACATAAGCGAAATGAGACGTGTTTCGTTGCTTAGGGTGTAGTGGTCACGGCCCGTTCGGACCGCAGCTCCTCGATACTTATATGCAAGACGGCGGTTGATGGCCGTCTATGCTGGGTGAAGTGATCTGAAGTGATTTTACAAGCTGCGGATTTGCGAGCCGAACGGCCACAAAGCCAGCTTGGCCATCTTGAACGACTGAATGCCGAACGGAATACCGATGATGGTGATGCAATTGAGCAGCCCGGCACCCACATAGCCAATCGCCATCCATATGCCAGCCAACACAAACCATACGATATTGGCCAGCACCGATCCCACACCTCCGCCATACTCCACGGTCTTACCGAACGGGGTCAACGTGAGCCCCGCCATCTTGAACGCCTGAATACCCAGTGGAATGCCCACAATGGTGATGCACAACACCAAACCGATAATGGCCCAGCTGGCGGCGAGCAACAGTCCACCCAAAATCAGCCACAGAATATTACCAAGAAGTCGCATACGCACATGATACTGACATGCCGTGCCGATGCCGATAAGTGGCAACGGATAACAACAAAAGATACAAAAGCAGCAAAGCCATGTGGGAAGGATGCATTTTGCCTCGTCATAAGCAAAAAATGGCGAAGCAGATTTATCGAACCTTAATCGAACCAAGTTTTAATACGGTTGCATTGCTTGGCGATGCCTCCGAATGTATTGGTCACAACTTTTACTTTGCTTTCCGAGGTGTTGCTGGCAGCAACGTATTGAATGGATTTTTGCAGTCACTTAATTGATGCGGCTGCAAAAGCGATCGGTATTTTCTGGCTGAATTCTTTAAGTGCGGAGCGGCAGAAAACAAGATCTTTGATAAGTGCCATGTAAAACTGCTCAACATCTGTTTGACTGAAAGCCCGCTACAAATCTGCCATACATACCGCAGATAGACCGGTTGAAATGGGAAAGATGCGCAGAGTGTGGGGCGTTCGCCTTGGGAACGGACGCCCCACACTTGTTGTGCGGGAATTTATAGCATTCCGATCAGTCCGTGATCGTGGCCGTCGCGTGCGAAGGCTGGAATCGTGTCTATTCCGGCGTCGACAGTGATTTTTTGCCCCCCTCCATACACTTTGCCAGTGCGTAGATCCGTCCATGTGATGCTAGCGTTTCCGGGAAGCGTCACCTCACGCGATCTGGCTCCGGCCTCAACTACGGGGGCCACTAGGACATCAGGGCCGAACATATATTCATCGGCGATATCGGACACCGATTCGTCTTGAGGGAACTCGTAGAAGAGCCCACGGACCAAGGGCTGGCCATCGGTATGTGCTGATTCGAACAATTCCCGCGTGTAAGGGCGCATTTTCTCGCGAATGGCAATGAACTTTCGGAAGATCTGCTCCGTCTCGGGGCCATAGCTCCAAGGCTCATTGTCGGCGCCACTTGGCGAACGGTGGTCTCCGGCCGAATTGGTGATGGTCTCCTTGCCGGTTGTCGTATGCAGACTACGGTCGCCATGGTTGCGCATGACCGGTAGGAAGCATGAGAACGCGCACCAGCGGGCCAACAACTCCTTGAAATCGTCCGAATCAATTATCCCATCATGGAAACCGCCCATATCGGTGGTGAACCAAGGAATACCGGCCATGCCCATGTGGATGGCGCAGGTAATCTGGGCACGAAGGTCGGCGAAGGTCGAACCAACGTCTCCAGACCAAACAAGAGAACCATAGCGTTGCGAACCAGCCCAAGCGCAACGGGTGAGGTTGACGATGTCACCATCCCTTCCTATGGTTTGTTGTCCCTCGTAGAAGCCTTTGTTATAGTCTCTTGGGTAGATGTTTGCCACCTGCTGGTTTGGGCCGGCGTAATATCGATAGTTGTCGAAATCGTACGTTCCGTATTCAGGTTCCGCTTCATCGAGCCAGAATGCATCAACCCCAAGCTCGGCATAATTTGTTCGGCACTTCTCCCAAACGTATTCGCGAGCTTTTGGATTGGTGGCGTCATAGAACTGGCTGGGACCTTCGAACATCATGCCGACGTCTTCACCCTTATCTGCGCGCACGAGAAGGTTCTTTGACTTCATCTCAACATAATTCTCTGAGGCGAGCGCGACCTGGGGCCACACAGATACCATGAGTTTCACTCCCATGCTGTGCAGCTCGTCCGCCATAGCTTTGGGATCGGGCCAGAATTCATTCTCAAAACGGAAGTCACCCATATGCGGCCAGTGGAAGAAATCTACAACGATGAGATCCAATGGAATATTACGCTGTTTAAACCCATGAGCGACGTCTAGGAGCTGACGTTGATTCCAATATCTAAGCTTGCACTGCCAGAATCCCAGTCCCCATTCAGGCATGTGAGGAGCGTGCCCTGTGGCGTCGGCATAATGCTTCATTATCGAAGAAGGTGTATCGCCTGTGGTAATCCAGTAATCAATCTGCTTGGCTGATTCAGCTTGCCATTCCGTACGGTTCTTGCCGAACGTAACGTTTCCAAGTGCCGGGTTATTCCACAGGAAGCCATATCCGGCGCTGGAAACCACGAAAGGAATAGATGCCTGTGAATTGCGATGCGCGAGTTCGAGGGTACAACCTTTCAGATTGAGGATGTTCTGTTGGTACTCGCCCATACCATATAGTTTCTCATTTTCCGGTGTGGTAAAGGAAGCAACGATGGAATAGTCGCCTCCGGTGATCGGTTTGAACCATCGCGCTCGAAGATTTAGTGATCCGCCAGATGGTATTTCCTGAATGAGCGGTGTGCCGTCTGCCTTATAGAAGCTCAGTAAACAGCGTGGCTCTTCATATCCTGATCCGGAGTACAGGCCGCAGGATGCTTTCGCTTGAACTACAATATCGCCATTGCGTAATTCGGCGGTTCTACTGGGCTTGTCAATGGTGATGCCATAGTTGTGGCTGCCTGAGGCCTGGTTGTTTTGTGGCAGCAAAGCTCCGTCTTGTTCCTGTATCTCATGCATTTTCGAGGCGCGGACGCGGACTGAATTCTTTCCCCATGGTTCGATGCGAAGATATTCGCCGTCACCAGTCCACAACAGTGCATCTCCATCGATAGCAAAAGTTAGTTCACTCATAGTTGGTCCTTGTTAATTATGTACTTAAGGGTTGGATCAGTCTTTCACCGCTCCGGCTGTTACGCCGGCGGCAACGTATTTCTGTGCGAAAATTAGTAATAGCGCTGTTGGTACTGAGGCCAATACTGCGGTGGCCATCATTGGCCCCCATTCTTGGTTCTGTGAACCGATAAAGTCATATAGACCCATGGTGATTGGCCTCATCTTGCCGCCACCGGAATCGAGGGTCGAAGCAAACATGAAATCTGACCATGCCCAGAGGAAAGCGAACAGCGAAGTCGTGACAATGGTATTACGGGAGAGTGGAATCACGATTTTGATAAAAACACCCCACTGCGATGCTCCGTCGATTTGCGCTGCCTCCACCAACGAGCGTGGCATACCGGACATAAATCCCGTCATCAGAATCACTGCGAACGGTACCGACAAAGTGGAGTCGGCAACGATAAGTCCCGGAATACTGTCGAGAAGGCCGATGTCATCGTAGATCTGGTAGAAGCCTAGAGACATAACGACCGCGGGAATCATCTGAGCAACAATCAACAGGAAGTTCATGGACTTTGAGCCTTTGAACTCCAAGAAAACAATGGCGTATGACGAAGGTAATGCAATTGCTAGAGTCAGGATCACGCATCCTATGGCAACTAGCAATGACGTTCCTAGGTAGGGGAGCTGTGAACTTAACGCAGAGGCATAATTGTCGAGCGTGAAATCTTTCGGGAACAGATCACCTGAACGGATGGAGCGACGTTGCGTGAATGATATGTTGATCATCCAGTATACGGGGAAGAGCATAATCAGCGTCAAAATGATGCCTATAAGTGTTTTCCACCATGATGAACGATGTTTCATTTTAGTTACCTCTTCTCTTCATTCCGCTGGGCCCACAGGTAAATCAGAGCGAAAATCAGTGCTACGACAATGAGAATCGTGCCCACAACGGATGCTTCCGAATACCGGATGGTTGCTGATGTGCCCTTTCCGAAAGCCATCTCATAAGCCCAAGTTGCCAAGGTTCTCGAAGATCCAGTACCCTTGGTCATAATCCAGATGATGTCTACTGTTCGTAACGTGTAGACGAAACCTAGCAGGAGCGTGATCATCGATACCGGCTTGAGCAACGGGAAAGTAATCTTCCAGAAGCGCTGCCAAGCATTGCAACCATCCAACGCGGCGGCTTCATACAAGTCGCCATTGATGTTTTGCAAGCCCGAATACAGAATTACGAGGTTGAAAGGAATACCAAGCCAAATATTGGCAATGATAACCGCCCACAAGGAATGATCGGCTTGCAGCCACCAAACTGGGTCCAAACCAAATAGTTTGAGGAAATTATTAATAACACCGCTGTCGGCGTCCATCATCCATTGCCAGATCGTACCGGAAATCATTGGCGGAAGTAGCCATGGTACAAGGAATGCGCCGCGCAAAGCCGCGGAAAGTTTGAAATTCTGATTGAAGAAAACCGCCAATGCCAAGCCGATAGAGTATTGGAAAACGATAGAAGCGAAGACGAAAATCAAAGTCTGTCCGAGAATAGTCCAGAACTGTTGATTGCTTAATATTTCCTTATAGATATCGAATCCAGACCAAGGGGCATCGCCGGTCACAAAAGTGCGACGTGTGTAGCGGTGCATACTCATGGAAATATTCTGAATCAGAGGCCAAACGTAGAAGATAAGCATGTAAATAATCAGCGGGGCCGCGAAACCAATGGCGGCCAATGTGGTTGGCTTGATTCGCCTTGGTTTATCTGCGGTGATTGTTTGAGACATAGTTCACCTGCCTGTTGATGGAAAAGATGGAATGGGGCGTCTGAATATCGCAATGAATGGCGGGCAGATGCCCCGGAAAAATATGAGACCGCGAATCAGCCCTTATTCAAGGCAGCCTGTAGATCTTCAGAAAGCTGTGCAGAAATGTCTTCGTATTCCAGACCAACGTCAGTGGTACGGCCTTCAGCATTTTCTACGGCGTCAACCCAAGGTGCCCAGGCACTGTTCTCTTCCACCTGCTGCTTGCGGACGTCACTTTTGGCGGCAAGATAAACCATCTCATCATTGGTCTTCTTGAGATTATCTCCGTCAATGAGGCACTGAATGACCTCCGCGGTTGCTTTCATCTTGTCACTGTCTTTGGTTTTCTGGGCTGGAATGGTAATGAACTCGCCACCGCTTGGAACTGGGGCTACTCCGCCATCTTTGGCTGGGATGGAAATCATCTTGTAGCCTTTCTCGACGGCCGACTCCATCTGCCATGAACCATTTTCGGAGAAGCCGTAATCGCCGCCAAGGAACAGATCCCATGCAGCAGATTGGTTGTCCGTTGCGACCGATTTCGGAGCCCAACCTTTTTGGACCCAGCCGGATACCAGATCAAGCGCATCCTGCTCGGCACTGGAACCTGAAGCGTCCTTCAATTGACCGCCGGCTCCCCAGAACCAGGGAAGGAACTGGAATGTTCCTTCTTCGCCGGAAATGCCGGAGAACGTGATGCCCTTATATCCTGCGTTTACTACTTTTTCGATGGCACTGTTGAGTGAATCCCAATCGGTAATCGATTCCGGGTCGACGCCGGCCTTATTGAGGACATCGGGGTTGTAATACAAGCCCAATGCGTTAGTGCCGTAAGAAACCCCATATTGTACGCCGTCGATGATGCCGGGACCTTCGATATTCTTGTCGAATCCTGAAACGTCGACTCCCGCTGCCTCGATATCCGTAACAAGTCCTGCGTCGACAGCGGTAGGCATCTTTGGGTTATCGATCAGGGCGATCTGGGGTGCGTTGCCGGCCTTGACAGCTGTTGTGAGATTGTTTAATAGGTCTGACTGCGCATAGCCGATGCGTTTTACGTTATATCCCTCAGGAGCACAATTGGTAACGTATTTCGCCCATGTGCTGCTATCGTTCTTCTGAGGGTATGGGTCCCAGAATTCGATTGTTTTGGAATCTTGACTCGAGTTGCTACCGCAAGCGGCGAGACTGACTGCCGCGGCACTTGCGGCGATTAAAGCTATCACGCGCTTCATATTTGAACCGATCATTTGGTATTTCCTTTCATTAACAGCGCACCTATGCGCTGAATGATTAATTTATTGCGTTTGGGAAGTTTTAATCCCAAACTGTTGAACCGGTTAAACAAGTTAAATAATAAACCCTGATCTTTGAAAAGTCAAATCGACGAACTTAACTAATGTAGAATCTCGTGGTTGTTTTCTGCGCGTAATCTACGTAGCTGCGATGTTACTCGGGCTCTTGGGTTAGTGGATAATCAAGATAGCGGGTGACCGTCGGGGCTTTCGGATTGTTTATTCGACGCAAAAGGGTTCCCACGGCGGCTTCTGATAGTTGCGTAATGTCCGGACGCACTGCAGGGAACGATATCTTCATTGATGTTGCTAGCTGTTTCGGGAAAACGGTTACGACCTGCAAGTTATCCGGTGTTCGGAGGTTCCTGCGTGCCAAGACCTGAGGGGCAACGATTGTTGCTGGCTCGTTGTGAAGTATCAGAGCGGTCGCTTTGGTGTGCGTATCTAGTGCATGCTCAATGAGGGGCGAAGGATCCGAATCGTCGTCTTTCGGATATTCGACATGCATTTTCAGGTCAAGACGTTTGGCGGTCTCTATCGCTGAATCCAGAAAGCGCCAAGCGTAGCCAAGACCCTGATCAAATATTGTGTGTGACCATGGAATAAGAATCACCTCTTTATGCCCTTCAGAGGCTAAGAAATTCAAGATTGATGATGCAGCTTTGGCGAAATCGGAATCCACTGTATCCAAACCGTGTGAGTTCTTTGGCGAGCCGAATGCAACGG